>Ga0256406_1001786_pt1 | contig 33121 bp, 18 predicted proteins | sample RumenRJG_03DNA_FD_185986 | JGI IMG/M metagenome (GOLD analysis project Ga0256406, IMG submission 185986) | Bovine rumen microbial communities from Lethbridge, Alberta, Canada - RJG_03 | ecosystem: Host-associated > Mammals > Digestive system > Stomach > Rumen | place: Canada: Alberta | collected...
ATATTCTCGCATTCTTTATCAACGACTTGGCGTATAAATGGAAGTAGCTTATACTTATTTCCCAAATATCGCCTGTTATTTATCTCGAATGTTTCCATTTTAAAGTTTTGCAAATTTACGCCTTTTCCATGAGAAAAACAAAATCGTAAGATAAAAAGTTCACCGTAATACAACACTTTTCGTTTTTTCAGTAACTGAGTCATTGAAATTCAACTAACAAAAAGCCAAAGACTATGACTGAAGAAGAAACCACCTATAAGAACTGGCATATTGGATATGCTTAGGAACAGCACATCCGTTCATTACATTATCCCTATATATTTAGGAATGGAATACAAATACAAGATAGATGTTGTAAACAACGAAAACACAGAGACATTGGTAAAGCTCCAGTTGGCATGTATCTCCTTGTCCATGTTATAACTCATTTTATTCGTAAATATTATCACGCTATCGGTGTCTATATCAATGATACTACCGATGTGCGATTTCAGTTCCCGGAGCTTGGCCTCCGACAGCTCGCCCGCAAATACCGAGTTCTGTATCCAACAGAGATATTGCCGGCAGAGCGTCAGCATCTTTCCTGCTCGTTTCTGTGCTATAAAGTACGAAAATGCCTCTTACCACCATAAGAATAGCAAGAGGCATATAAAGTTAAAAGAGACAGTTATTCGAAAAATGAGAACTTAAAACGATAGGTATTGTAAACTATATCAATGTAACACAAGCAAGTCTCCATACCCCGAATTCCTCAAATTATCCACGTTCAGCATGTCATAGATACGACTGTTGTCTACCGTTGCAGCCGTCGGATGAATGTTACCATTCTCCCTTCCTACTGCCACCATACCATCAATACCGGTCTGCCAGTTCTGCTTTGGATCACCAAGTATTTGATAAATCCTATTGATGAGACCGGATGCATCGGACGCAGCAGTCTTAACTGACGAGCATAGCTCCTTACCGTCATCGAGTATACTGGAAACAGTATCAGAATGTTTTTCTGCATACACGCCAATACAAGATACCAATACCAAAATACCAAGTAACTCTTTCATAATCTACTCCTTTCTTTATTTTAATTGTACTGCAATATTATATATTTTTCCAGAGAAATTGTAATTTTAAGCATATAAATTTTTAAGAAAATTGTATATCCCAATCTATGGCTGTTATAGTCCCATTTATTACCTTATCTTGTAATCCGAGTAACAGAAACAGCCATTCGATATTTATATTATTTCTTCTTTGGTTTGGGCTTGACTGCTGGTATCTTACACTCTGTGTAGACATCTTTAATCATCTGCTTGACCTCATTGTCTATTCGGTCAAAGTTGTCATACAGCAGACGCTCCATGGCATCTTGCGAAGGAAACTTATAGAAGATCGGCAACGGATAGTTTTTATAGTCATCTTCTTCCTTCTTAATCTCAGACATGTCAAAGTTTGTCTTACAGAAAAATTTCGTGGTGATAAACTCAGCACTCTTCTGGATATTCATCGAACCTTTATAGCCTGTTTTCGTCGGGATGAAATCACGGGCTGTCTGTCCACAAATCCAACCTGTAGCCATGTCACTTATCTTAGACGCTGGAACAAGACTATCCATATTCTCATTGATATTGATACTAGTACGGTCTCTGTCAATCGTAATGCCTTTCTTAATCTGCTTCACCTTACCGAAAATCTCGGATGAAAGCCAGTCTAAGGTCTCCTTGCTACGAGCTGAGCCACTTATGACATTTGCCACCGTCGTAATGATTTTATCTTTTCCGACCTTGCCATAGTCTGCCTCCAACTGCGGTATTTCCTGAAATCCAAGGGTAACAGCCACCTTATTGCTTCGTGCCGTACCGATAAGACGGTCTATCTTATGAAAATACAATGTTGGCAGCTCGTCAACGATGATACTCACAGGTACATTCTTACCCTGTCCGCTGTTTACACGGGTAACAAGACGGTTGAGAATAAGGGCATTCAAAGCTCCGATGATACTCTCCATCTCAGGATCGTTGGCAATAACCAGATAACTGGGATTCTTCGGATCGGAGACTTTAAGGTCAAAATCATCCCCGGAAAACACCCAGTACGACTCTTTGGTAGCCAAACGTGATGTCTGTACACGTAGAGTACCTATCATACCTTCCAATTGCTCCATAGCCTTGTTGTCGTATGCTGTCTTGAACGGACCGAGTAGGGGATATACTTCCTCGTCCGTCATCAACACATCGAATATCTCATCATAACTATGATTGAGAAAACTCAATACATGTGGCATATCGCTGTATTTCCCAATCCAGTATGCTGGTGTGACTGTCTTGCTTCTATCGCCTGACTGCAGATCTTCCAACGTCTTATAGACTCGACCTGTGGTTCTCCAATGCTCCGTTCCCGGTACTTTCTTATATTCTGCATATAGCTTATTCCCATCCTTGTCAAAAGGCTCCTTTTTGTAATTGACAAAGAAATAGATACATGCAGCAAGAAAGTTTGTTGCTGATGTCTGGAAGAAGTTGTCATTGCCGCCACCACCGCTTTTCTGACCTTTCTGCAACGACTCAATAAGTGTTTCTGCAGTCTCCTGCGCTGCAGCGAGGTTTGCAATATATTTCTGCTGTATAGGGTTGACACGACGACTGTAACGCACATCGACGAAGTTGATGATATTGAATTTACACCCTTTAGGCACTTTATTCAATTCCTGATTCTTACGGTATGCATAATAAAGTTTCTGTGCAAGCGTAGGAAACTTATAGTCATACACTACCATGGCAAATCCCTTAGCACTGTGCTGACGAATGGTAGGATCAATAACGGAGAATGATTTACCAGATCCCGGAGTACCGACAACATAAGTACCACGAAATGGGTTTGTAATGTTAATCCAGCCATGACGGAACTTACCACGGTAATAGTAACGCATCGGAATATTGACAGAATATTTTGTATTCTGTTCTTTCTCCTCTTGCTCGAAACTCTCCTGTTCATAGTTAAAGCGGTCTTTCATCAGACCGTCTTTGAAATACTTAGATATGTTATCTAGTGCAACATGTATCAAGATGGTTCCTACAATTGAGGCCAACATATAAAGCCATATGTTGCTACGTAACGTAAAAAACATGGAATGCCAATTGGCTTTGAACAGATACACGGAGAGAACTGTCAATGTAAGACCAAGAATAATTGGCCAAAAGACCATCTTCCTAGCATCAAACTCCAACTGCTTCTTATTTCTCGTACCAATACAAGTTATTATCACCAACAGTAATGTTGTCAGCTTACTATATATGATATTCTGATATATGGGCATCCGGGCAATGCGCTCATGAATATTCACGATAAACCCTCCCAAGAAATCTATTTGGGTTGGGTTTATGGCAAACATAAAGAACTCCATCAATATGGAAGCATATATCAATGACCTAAAAAGTACATACGTGCCTTGTAACTCCTTACTTTCTTCCATCGTATTTCCAATATTCCTATCTTTTAAACTATAAGTATTTCAATTTTATTTACCGTATCTCGCTTTTCCAAGTGAATAGGTCCAACGATTCTTACAATCAGTAATTATCTCATCGAGACTCCTTGTGTGATGATTCTTATATGGCCGGTCTCCTGTTACCTCAAAGTAGGTGTCATAAAGACTGGTATATCGTATATACCTGTTAATAGTACATAGTTTTCGATCAATGGCCTGCAGTCTTTGACGGACATCTATTATCATCATGGTACGCTCCATCAATGACAGTTTGGCCTTCATCTTGACTTTAGTTTTGCCGTTCACGGTTGTCTTAGTTCCAGTTGCCATTATCTCCAAGTCCGACACTAATTCAAGGCCATCCTGCAGAATAGAATTATAGATTTTATTCTTACTTGGGGACAAACTTACCGCAATAACGTTCTTTGGATTAACCTTGGTGACAGTCTGAAATTCACTGATGTCTTTTATTATTCTGTCTACATTATAATATATACCATATAAATTAGCCGCTATCGTCAAAACATCTCCGAAACTGTTAAGCCAGTCATTGTACTCCTTCATGAATTTATTGGTCTTGCGAATAACATCTCCGTTCATCTTGTAACCAGCGAGAGTGAGTCCCAAAGCTGCGTCCTGAGCCGCTAAAGCTTTTGACTGTGTAGCTGTAACAATAGCATATAAGGCAGCACGCTCGGGGTCTGGGGAGCCTGCGAACGTGTTGAGTTTTATTGACAAGATCATAATTGTCAAAAGAATAATCTTTTTGTATGACATACTCATAACTGTTAATTATTTCAAGATAAGTTCATCTGCCCATGAAGTCTTATACTTTTCTTTTAGTCTATAAAAAGCTGTTACATTCTCCATAGCTGTCATCTGACGTTTATGAGCTTCCTTGGACAATGTCTTGTGGTCTTTGTTGATCATGCCTGAAATGGCATCATTCCAGACATCCTCAAATGTGAACACAAGAATAGCTCTTGATAGACAGTGTAGCTTATTGTTCAGAGCTTCCAATTCGCCGGACAGCTTCCAAAGCATTCTCACACGCTCAGCACCATTGCTCATGTTCTCATTCCCGGAATTTGTCCCGTCCTGTTTGACTATAGACTTCAGCGTCCGGTAAGTCTCGACAAACTGACAAGCCGTCTCTATATAAAGACTTGACATCGGAACGGAAGCTCCTATTCCCTGAGGATTGACTCGACATGCCAATTGAAGATCCCAAAGACTACGAAGGATGCTGATACCATCTGCATAGATGGTACTGGCAGCTGCTATCTTATTACCAAACTCAACGGCTTTAAGATAAGCATTATACTTCTTCTGCCAATTCTTCATCTTGGTGTTCATAATCAGCTGCGCTCCGGATTCTGTAGCTATGACAGCACTGTTCTGTGCCTGTTGCGCAATGTTGGTGTTGATGTCAGCTTCTCCGGCAATTATTATAGCATACTCTCCCGGATTGGAAGTTGTCGCACCAAACTGTGCATGAACAGCTTGGGAAAAGAAACAGAAGAAAAGAGTAAGTAAGCAGACACTCCTAAAATCTATTTGTGATTTCATATATTCCTTTTCGTTTTTTATTATATTCAACACGTTGCCTGATAAAAGCCACGACATCTTCCTTGGCTCTCATACCTGTAAGTTCTACCTTCGGATTGTTGTGGTCGCCAAAATATATAACAACAGTCTTCAGTCCTGCTATCTGTTGAAGGACGGACTGATTCTGCTGATAATCGACAACCCTGTACAACTCGACATAATCAGTTGAATGCGACACTACTCCCTGCAGCAATATAAGCTGTTCGGTCGTTATGACGTATTCTATCCGTGCAAACCAAATCATACGATACAAAAGATATATGCTGACTACAAGCCAAACAATACAACAGTACTTATGATAAGGGAAAGTTGCAAAGGCAAACATCCAAAACGCCAAGCAACATACTAGAATCCCCATCAAATTGTCAATGAACCATTGAAACCAATGGGGACTCATAGTTACTGTCGTCAAAGAACGTCCGTCTATGTAAGAGTTGTTATTTTGCATATTACATATTTTATCTTCCTATGCCAATACCGTCATTCGGGCTAATATCAATACCTGCCTCTCGTTCTTTCTGAGCATAGATGGCTCCAGTTACGGCTTGATAAGAGCCCGGAATGTCAGGTTTGTAGAAAACATTCATCGAGCTATATACCTCTGGTCTTGGACGGGAAGCTGCAAAAACAATAGCATCGGTAACACCCATGAGAGCTGCAAGAATCTTTCCACCGATATTATTCTCCATACCGGGTTTGGTTCGCATCTCAACTTCAGGAAATATTTTATCGAAAAGCTTCATACGAGCATAGTCGTTGACCATGAGAAATTTGTCGTATTGTTTTTGAGTAATCTCATGGGATATGGGCTGCCCGTCAATGACGGCAGTCATAACAAATTTTCCCTTGACATAGTTACCATTGATGTCCCGGTCTTTTGCAATTGCTATATCCCCGACTTCAGTGGCACGACCATGGTCTCCTTCCCTGCGCCATTCCTTGTTCTGTCGTTTTACCACATTTCCGTTATCTATATCCTTACCGTCTATGACCTTATCTCCTTGCAAGGTGATTTTGGCCTGCCGACGGAGAGATTCTAAATCTGCTTGAGTAAGACTACGGGAAGTCTGATCCAAGACTCCAGTACGCCCTGTCATCTGATTCTGCTTGGCATTCAGAGCAGAATAAAGATGCGGATCATTTTTGTTTAACATAGAGGCAACATCACGGTTAAAAGGATGCTCCTTGGCATACTGCTCAATTACCTCAGTCAACTTCTGTTTTTCCTTAACGGTCAAATCAGTCGGAGGGGTCTGCAGATGCTCACGAACCATTCTCTCGGCAATACGTTTCAGATCTTTGTCTCCTGAGTTACGAAGAATCTCCGGGATGCTTCCTATAAAGTCACGGGCCGAATTACGGATTCTCTCTGACAAATTCTTGTCATTAAGAATGGCGACGATGGAATCATAGGTTATGTTATCATTCAAAGCCAAAGCAGAATTGGCCACGGAAACAGGTACTTCACTTGTTTTCATGACACGTAAGTACGTCGGCTGCGTTTTGGATGACTCTTCAAGTTTGAGACGTGAATCGACCTCTGTTTTAATCTTTAAATCTACAAAGTCTTTACTCTGCAGCATGCCGACGGTGACTTTGTTGGAAAAATCATCCTTAACGTATTTATTAATGACATCCAAGCGGCTGACAAGTGACTTGTCATCCAATCTTTGGAAAGCAAAGTCGCCTGACAATAGCTTTAAATCCTTGTCCGAGAGCTGATAGGTCCTGTCTGTACCAAATGATTTTGACTGGACGGTCAGTTCCCCTTTGTCTTTATTGACAACAAGGCCATGAGAAGCCAACATGTCCAAAAATCTGTCAGATGTATATTGAATGTCTCTGCCGTTGACAGGGCTATCCAATGAAACAGACTGACCTGCCGGGCGCTGCATGTCAATTATGTCAATTGAGGCAGGTGTCTGGACGTTGAGCGGAATCAGCTTGGTGAGCATCTGGGCACGCTGCTCATCCGTCGCATTTCGGAAGTCATTGAACTGATCTTCCGTAATTTTCCATGAGAACATACCGACATCCTTACTGTCACGGAGATTGATGGTATAATTTCCGCTGACTTCATCTTTCCATGCCACGGCACTTGTAATATAGGCATAATGGTTATCTCCGCTGACTAAACTATAGTTGCCTTCAAGCTTTACGACATTATTACCTTGGTCTAAGTTACCGGCAATATAAGGATCCTGTAGGTTTCCATGTGATGCCGTCTTGATAGAGACTTCATCGAATTTTTCGTCAAACAGGCGAAGACGGTATTCGTCATCATAATTGATGAACTTAAGATAGTCGTCCTTTGAAATCTCATGAGAATATATCATACCATTGATGGTTGCCGTCATCCTAAAGGTATTCCGGTCATTGTCACTGACTGGATAGGCCTGTATCTCACCAACATCAAGACGACGACCGTCTTTGACAGGCACATAAAAGCCAAATTCTGGAGACAGCAAATGCCCGTCCACCACACCGATGCTGTTCCATCTATCGACGAAACCGGTATGATAGTCCTGACGGGGATTGCCTATTCCTGCCTTATCCAGACGACTGTTGTAATTGGATGCCTGTTGGCGGGCGGATTGAAGTTTCGTCTCTGCCTCCGGAGTGAGGTGAAGTTTAATGTAATCTTTCGTCTCTAAACCTTCCCTTGTAATCTTCGTGGCAAACTCTCCTGAGATATAACTATTAAGGATTGCAAGACGGTCATCGACGGTAGGACCCTTAACGATTTCCGGTTTACCTTTCTTGCCTTTTGTTTCTGTTATAAACGGAGATGTCAACTTCTTATAATCGGCATCCGAAAGGACATAAGCATAGTTTCTGTTTACCCCGTCTGCCTTGACGACGAATTCCTTCCGACCCTTGTAACGTGGGTCTGAGCCGCTGTAATCCTGAATACTCAGGCCATGACTGGCCATGATCTGCCAGAATTTATTAACTGCATCTTTATTTGCGGTTCCCTTCATCTCGCTGATGGGGATAGACTGTCCCTTGGGACGAACCAAGACAACAGGCTTGGACTTGACATCCAAACCGGCTACCGGGTCTTGTTTGCCATTTCCCTTATCATAGAAGCCATAATCTCCAGTTTTAAATTCTCCGGGCTTCAGTCTGCCATCGGGACGGTCAAGAACTATCGGATCTTGAGTGGCATAATACGGATGGTCTCCGACACGACGGATAGTCGGAAAGCCGAAGATTCTTGCCCATAGACCCTGATGAAAAGCACTGAAGCGACCAAAGCACGGACTGTCGAACGATTTGAAAGGCATACGACCCATGTAATTGTACTCTCCGGCATTAAGCACTTTGTAGTGCTGTCCCATATTCACGGGACTGTTGACATTGTTGGCGGCATAGAAACTGCTTGGCATATAATAGTCGCCTTGTACCAAAGATGCAAAGAGATTGTAGGCTTTCTTGGTCTTATACTCTGAGCCCATATCCGACAAGGTTTCTACTTGACCCTCGGTAAGCTTGTACTGTCGTGGAGTGGTCGAATTGTGGGCCAATGTCGTGAGGTAATAGTCTCCGTTCTCATTGAGGTCGATATGCGCCTGCATACCGTTCTCATTGAGTACTCTTTGAAGGTCGGGTGATATGTCATCACGACGGGAATTGGTATATTTGCGTATTGACATAATGTAATGGAATTGTTTATTATATTATACGAACTAATCTTTATATACAATCACACAGGTGTGACGGTTGGCGGGGTAGGGCTTATAGATATCAACGCCCCCTATACTTGCACCGGTCATCTTGCTCTTGGGGACACCTTCCTTAATCAAGAGCTTAGCAATATACTTACATCTTCGTATGGCAAGGCGACGATTGATGGCCGGGGTACCTGTATGACTGTCTGCGGCACCGACAATTTTCAACCTAAGGTCATTGTCCTTGACGGCAGTGGCAATCTCACGGATATTGTTCATCTGGCTTACATCGACAAACTTGGTAGAGTTGATCTTAAAGAAGAACAACACTGGTGTATTAAAGGGTACGGAAGTCGTACTGTCACTTATACCAAGACGACTGCGTAACGAGTTGAGACCACTATAGTCATTGCGGGGATATTTGACATAACTGTCCTCATGCTGATAAAAATCAGGAGATTTTCTCAGTAATTTCTTTGGCCGCCAGCCTTTCTTGCCGATGGAAATGCCGAGTCCGATACTTGCATGAAAGAAATTGTCTCCAATATGACCGGATTTCCCCAAACCGTCCCAGTCTTGTTTGGTTGTAGTACCGCCTATCTCACCAACAATGGCAAGTCTGTCTGAAACTGCATAACTTCCATTTATGCCGTATGAGACTGCAAAGGCATTTGTCTTGCGGTCGTTATTGCGAAACAGACCTGCACCAACGAAAGGCGCAATATTCCAATTAGCAGCTGAAGGGAAATAACTTCGATGAAAATAACTGGAAAGATTCCACATCAAATCACCATGCAGGCTCGTAAAGCCTGTATTATGGATATTACCATCAACAAGCTTAACTCCTTGATAGACAAACCGTGTTCCGAAGAAAGGGGAATGCCATTTTCCGACTGATACATTGAAGACAGGCTTTGATCTGCCAAACCAGTCCTCACATCCCTTTGGAGTTCCCAAAAACGTTCCATTACCAATACCAGCGGTCAAGAACCAGTTATCTCCGATTCTAGACAACTTATACCGGGTTACGTCAGATAGGACATCTCCATCATCGGAAACGGACAGGGGCGAATAAGTCTTACTCGACGGGACCGTCGCCTGAATGCTTGCATATTCCTTTTCGTCAGTTCCATATACGACGGACTGCGAAAATGATGAAATACTAAACGTTGATAAGGCCAACGATAACACTACTGTTTTCTTCATTGCGTTTTCTTGATTTTTCTATATATATTTCTTGTAAAATCGTACATTAATAACACCACTATAATAATAAGGTAGAATGTGCCAATACAAATCTTTAAAAAGCAATTCCTCACTTTTATAAGTGTACTACTACATTCTCTCGGCTTGCAGGTCATATACATATAACTTATGTTTTCTGATGATGTCCTCACACATATCGACGTATCTGCGGTTTGTCGCATATCCGCATGCCTTAAGAGCACTGAGCCATCCGTGATAGTCTGTAGAACTGTAACGACGACATCTTTTGTAATGGTCTCCCATAAGGAGACGTGAATGGTATTCTACACTTTCCTCAGGTGAAGAAAAATTGCAGAACTTCTCATTTGGATGGTCGTCGTCGTGCAAACTGTATGGTAATCCCTGCGACAGCCATGACGGACTGCATTTGATACCGAAGTAATTGTTACCGGCTCTGGCCAGATCTGAATTCCCCCAACCGCTCTCAAATGCCATTTGTGCAAGTGTAACGCTGGCTGGAATCCCATATCTCCTTTGCTGCTCCATGGCAATTGGCGCATACTGCTTGATAAAATCTGACGGAGACAGGATTTTATCGTCGTCAATATGCAAGGCGACGATGCTGGCCTTACGGATATCTCTTACATAAAGTAACAGATTATAAGGATCCTGTAGCTTGCCACGGAGCCTTACGGTCATATGCAAGTGAGGACCGGTAGAACGTCCTGTACTGCCACTTATACCAACAGTCTCGCCGGAAAAGACTAGTTGTCTCGGCTCCACAAATATCTTAGATAGATGACAATAACTGATAGTGTATTCTCCATGTTGCAATATCACGTAGAGACCAGATGCACTGTCCGAACCGACCTTATGAACTACTCCGTCGAACATTGCCAAAACTTCCTCATAATGCGCAGCAAGGTCAAGACCTCTGTGAATCTTGCATCTACCATTAATCGGGTCCCTTCTGAATCCATAATCGCTGTTGACATGAATGCTTCGCAAAGGAAAACTGACACTCAGATACCTGTCTATCCAATAGTCATCATCATCTATGTCATTCTTCCCGAAAGTGAATAAAGGAAATGAAATGAACAATACTAATAGTAACTCTATAATCTTCATTTGGCTGATGAACTTAAAAACATTTTGTTGACAAAGATAAATAACAGCGGATAAAGGATGGGTAAATAAAATATGTATTCGTTATATTAACACTTTAACCAAATCTTAGGATAGCTTTTGTTGCTTTTTCGATTATAAATCACGCAAAAGTGTTAATATAAGACATTCCCGTTTTAATTGATATACTTATCAATTAATTAATCTAACTTTGCAAACATACATAAAAGCATGAATAGTATGAACATAGATAACAGAATTTTCAGCATGGGGGACATACCCTATGACATTCTACAGGGTTACGGCATTTCACAAGAGATGATAGATGACCTTCCGGAGGACGTTCTGAATGACCTTCTTTCAGGTAGAAGGACTCCGCCAATGCCCGTTACCAGAAAGTTAAAAAGCGGTAAGGAATTTAAAGGCAAGGCCAGCATCTTTCTGGTTAGAACGGAAGAGCGGGTAAATGTCATGTTCGTCTTTAGATGGGAAGGTGACGCTTTGGACGGTTATGACAATGATGTCCAAAACAAACTAAGGGGCGGACATGTCGTGGTGCTTAAAAATGACGAATTAATGAAATATGCTCAGCTCGACAACACTACAAATCGTGTTATGAAGGCTGACAGCAACGTTATCAATCATAATATAGATACATTCAGCAGAATCATGGGCCTGAGCGAAGATGAACGCAAGGATATGTTGAATAAGCCTTTCGTTACTTTTTCAAAGGACTATGGTGACAAGGGTACGGCCACAATGACATCTGGCATTGATCTGCATGCACCTAACGGCATACTGTCGGTAATCGGTGATGCTGAAAAATGGGAATTGGCCAAGACTGATACCAACCTTACTCATTACAATTGGGGTATGTACGGATGCTGGGAAACCGGTGATGACGGCACATTTAATAAATATATTCCAGAAGAGGAATACACAGAAGAAATGTACCAGAAAATGCACGAAGAAGCTGATTCTGCCAGACAGAACATCAACAGACAACAACATCTTTAATATTAGTTATATGGCAAAACTAGGCTATCTCAGCAAGGAGCAATTAATGGATTCATATTCACATGGAAATATTACCAAAGCAGAATATATCATGTGTATGAGTACGGATATGCGTGGTAGATACAGACGATTTTGTTCCCAAAAGGGATATGATTCGTCATCGAAATCAGCTGCCGATAAGTTCATGGACTTATTGCTCGAAGAAGAACAGAGGAGAATGGAAGTTCCTGTTTATGCAGCTGATTCAGAAAACGACTATGATTCTTCTGATAAAGATAACAACACTGAAGAAACTTATGCCGCCCGAATCTTCAGAGAATGGAACAACGACCCTGATAAAATCCAAGAAATGCTCACCAGTTATGAAGCAGGTGTGGTAACAAAATGGAGATATATGCATCCTACCAATAACAATGATGAGCAATGTGCCATGGACACAAGCGTTGAACTGACAACCGTAAGGCAATGGTGGAATGTTGTCGATTATATCTTAGGGTCAAATGACGGTTATCCCGTTACTCCGAAAGACTATAATCAATCTACAATAGTCTCGATCATCAGAAATTGCGTCCCAAGAAACCTCAGATAATATATTCATAAACCTTTACAACGTATAATGTGTTTGTAATTATCCACAACAATTAAATTTATTAGATTAAGTTAGATTCAATATTAGATCTAGAATTCATTAGTTAGTTAGTTATTTTTACTCCGGCTTTTGTGAAAAAGTCGGAGTATTATTTTATAAATGTATGGAATGTTTTACTTCCTCTTCATCATCCTCTTCCTCAGCTTCTTCGTAATTATCGGCTGTATCAGGACTCCATTTAATATTATCATCGATATCAGCGACAACAGGCGATTCCTTTATCAGTGTGCTGTTACCCTCGGATTCTTTCAATTCTTGGGCGTTAAAGCAATTACTTGAACTTCCAGAAACTGAAAGACTATCAGAACTAGGTGTTTCTTTTTCCGGAGTATTTATTATCTGTTGCTCTCTGGGAACATCTTCCGTCGATACCGCTAGCGTGTTTCTACGGTCATCCGGGTGCATATTCCGTCTCTTTTCTGTGTTACGGGCTTCAACCTCTCCGCCAGTACGACGATATTTCTTGAATGGTGATTCATCTCCTGAAGATATCTCCTGAAATCTTTGCTCTGCTGCTTTGGACTTATGAAGATAATCTTGATAGATATCATCATAAGTATCACCTTTCCTTAAACGAATGGCTGCATCTCGAATGACATTCTTATCAATGACTGAAAGACTGTACTCATTTTCTTTGTATCGCAAATATAGAGTTTCATCGCTGTCATCCTTATGAATCCACTTGTTGATACTCTCCAGTTCTTTTTTACATTTCATCATTGCCTGATACTCTGACGTTTCATGAAGCTGTGCCTCATAATATTCAGGTGATGAGCCTGTACAAAAACCTTCCATATACTGGATGGCATGCTGTATCTCATGCAAAAGGGACTTCCTGATGGATTCAGACGGGATGTCCATGTTGCTGGTCAACTCTATTTCTTTTGTTTGCGGATTCCAAGAACCTAATTCTCCAAAGGGCATTGGCATGTAATTGACATGAACATCCCGTAAGACAGGATATGCTTTGAATAGGGATGATGAAAACCTTGGAGTAAGTAACTCGCAAAGTCTGGCATTGCCATGACCTTCACGAAGCATCTCTTCATCGTGGTAACCTAACTTGTCAAGTCCTGATTTGGACACAAGTGCTGCATAGTTGTCGCTCTGCTTCTTTGTCATTGCCGACATATTCTCATATCTGGAGAGTGACTTTCTCATATTTGTCGGAAGTCTGTTTTTGGCTTTGATGAGATTGCGCAATTGGACGGATGGACTAAGGTCAATATACTGTGGATCCATAATCTCATAACGCCATTTCCCGTCAGCTCCTTTTTCCCAACCAGTGACAACCTTGATGGTAAGGGCATCTCTTCCTGCATTGTCCATATTCTTAGCTACACGCAAGTTATCAATACGGGATGATTTACCATCTGCAATATCAAGATTCTTGGCTCCATGTTCTCCGATAAACTGAAAACGAATTTTAGTATTATCTGAAAGTTTTTCGTCTTTCTTGACAGAGCTTTCAAATAATTGAGGTACCTTTGCAGTAGAAAGGGATTCACCAGAGTACGTTACGGACGTAGGGAGTAGGGAGGATTTAATCTCCATAACTCGCTGGTTGATACCTTTCTTTGTTATATAATAGCTCTTAGCTGTCAGATTTCCTTTTTTTGTACTGCATATCTCAACAAGATTGTAAAGACCTGTTGGCATTTTCTTGAGGAAAAAAAAGAGCTTGCGCCCATCTTTTTTATCCACGCCATAGATAACTCCATCTGGATGCGATAGAACCTTATACACATTTCTTAAATCAATACTCGTCAAAGGAATATTGTTACCTGAATCTTTCTCATTACTCCCAAAATGATCATTATAGATATGCTTCAAGTCTGAAGGGTTCAGTACAAAATCAACATGTTCTTTCAATTTAAGTCCTGACAAGTGCTCCAAATATGTCTTCCCTTCTTGAGAAAGCTTTCCTATACTCACAGGCTTACCTGTGAAAGAGCCATTCAATGCATCATTAAATAGCTTTTCCACCTGTAATCCAATAATCTCATCAGTATCATTAATTGCACTAACGACATTCTCATCTTGAAGAAATAGCTGGTCCTTACGGGCAACATCTTCTGTCTCTGCTGCAAGTGTGCGATGACGTTCTTCTAGAGACATATTCATCCTACGCTCGACATTTCTTGCCTCGACCTCACCACCCACTAAAGAATAAAGTTCTTTATCACTATATTCCTTAAGAGCATTAGTCAGCTTATCTACAAGTTTAAGTGAGTTCATGTTCCCCTCTGGAATACTGTCATAAGTCAGTTTAGCGAGCCGGTCAAGTTCCTCCTTGGCTTCTTTAACATGATAGCCGCTTTTGGCAATATCATCAGAGGAGTCGATATCAGAATACTCATTAACAAGAATGGAACGTTCATCATTATCAATAGCATCCATAGCCTCCCAGTAGCAGTCAATGGCTCTGGAAAGAGAAGTAGTGTCACTAGATTGTATTAAACGCTCATAAGTGTTGAGACGGGTTCTGGCCAACCGAAAATATGCCCAATTCCGCAGCTGTTCCCTAGCGTATTCAGAATTATCTCTGTCGTTATCAATAATGTTTGCTATTCGGGAACGTATGTCCTTTACATTTGCTCCAGTTGAAAAACCTTCATTATACTGGATGGCATGCTGTATCTCATGCAGAATGGTTACATATGACTCTTCTTGGGATAAGCTATTATTGAGATAAATTCGGCCATTGTTGTACCAACCAGACAAATTATTGTCCAGTTGCTTATACACAACATCAAAATTTCTCATTTCCGGATATGCGGCAAACAACTCACGGGCACCTTTTCCACTTAAAACATCTGACAATTTATATATCGTTCCGTCTTTTGTCATAGATGGGGCAAGATAAGATGAATCATCTATCTCGTACCGCCACAATCCGTCACCACCACGTTCCCAGCCAGAGGCAAGTTTAATGGAAAGTGCATCCTTGTTGGATGCTTCCATCTGGCGAGCAATACGAAGATTGTCAAGCCTTATTGTCTGCTCCTGCGATTTATCAAGCGAAGCAGCACCAACCTCTCCTATGAATTGATATTGAGTAGCTGCTTTCTCCTTAACCACCGGTTTGACCCCATTCAGTAGGTCAATCATGACCTTATCGGCCACTTCTTCGGCTGAAGTGTAATGGATATGTAAGAGGTCAGCTATATCCTTCCATAACCGGGAAAGAAGTTGCTTAAATCGCTCTAATGAAGACAGCGCAGCTCGCTTATTGTCAACCGGGTCTTCACTATCAATAATACTATCACGCACCTCACGAAGTTTCTTGGCTCCTTGCCTGCCGCTATAAGTGGCAAGTACTTCATCGGCTATGTCATCATCATTATCAAGATGTGGATAGTTCTTTTTTACATCGTCCCAGATAACCGTTTCCTGTTTCATCAACCCCACGACGTTTTTCCACTCTTCAGGATTGCCTTTACGCAAGGCTTCTCCCCACAGATGGGCATACTCGTGAATGGGGGTCTCGGCAGTGGATATCCTCGGATCTATATATATCTTTCCACCAGAGGTAAAACCATAGGCATCACCTTTCGAAGTCCTAAATAACTTCACTCCATCAATATTCAGAGAATTATCATCTGATGGAATAGACTCGCTTAAATGACTTTCATTAGCTACTCGTTGTCCACGATTTTTTTTATTTTTTTCTATGGCAATATCAGAAACATTTTGTACCTTTGCACTTGGAAAAGCATTATCAATGTTTGCTTGTGCCTCTGCGGAGTGTGTTTGACGAGCAGTTGATAGTGCTTTTTTATTTGAATAGAAGTCTGAAAATACTTCAATAGAACGATTATTAAGTTCCGTCAATACTGTAAAGACGGTTCCGTCTTTTTTTCTTTGCTTGTACTCAAACAACTTCGTTTTTCCGCGCATTTTTTCAGTACGAACGCCATTTGTCAGAATGTTAGGAATATCGACTATATCGTCAGCTGTAATATAACCGGAAGCAGTGTCATAATGTCTGAACAGACTATGCTTGGTTCCAGCATTAATCTCATTTCCTTGCCGAATTATTATTTTTTTAGCCTTACCTTCACGATAGAATTTAAGTAATAAATTATCGGCTTTGCCTGAAAAAACATCAGCTACAGTTTTTTGTTGCTCTGTTAATTTTCTACCTTTAAGTTCGGATTCTACAAGCTTTTTACGCTTACTAACTCTAGAACCCATTAACCGTATCTCAACAGAAGCAGACTCTGAATCCAACACTCGTTGCCCTTCCTCAACGTCATCAATGACTTCAATACCACTGTCACGTAACAACTTTATTAAGTTGTCACGCAATAAAACTTCAGAAGCAGAAGGAGACATGATGTCTCCCCCTGCTCTGAAATGATCCTTATGATTAAATTTTTCCTGCATATTGTAAATTACTAACGCCGGCGATGCGGTTGATAGGGTTCATCCTGTCCCTCTTGCTCGCTTTCATTCGCTCCCTGCTTCTTCTCAGCGGCATAATTTTCAAGTTCGTCTGGAATATCATTTCCGTCCTCATCCCCTCCGCCGGGAGTAAGCGTCCGGTAATCAAGGTTATCAGAATCCTTGGATTTATATCCACGACTGACATTCTCGAAACGTTGGTAAATGATACCGGTAGATTTCTCAGCTGACGACAAGACGTTCTTGGTATAATCAGGATCATTCTTGAGTTTGTCCTTCCAGAAATGACTGATATCAGGAGAATTGCTGTTAAACCGGAATGTCTGACTTATCATGGCACTGGTAAGATGACTGATAAGATCCTCACGTATGTAATCGTCGAAATTGCCGCTATTCTGGTACAGCCGCCTAGTGTTGGCTGCCATGCCAATGGTAAGGTCTCTGTAAAAATCATTATCGTCATCATAATTCTTGGGATCTCCGACATGTATCTCATTATTCTTCCAGTCATAAGAAGCAAGGTCTTTCTCTCCGTCATATTTGACAGGAGAAAGCCACTGACCGTTGTTGGCCAGATTGCCTAACGATACGGCACGATTATCCAACCTGTTTTTGTCGGCATCATCTTGTTGTGACAATTCTTCGAACTTACGGGGATAAAGTTCTCTGAAATTAGTATCGTCGATATTATACATCCATCGTACTCCTTTCTTGCCTACAACAGGAAAGGATTGTGCGTCATCACGGACTGACAAGTGCCATTGGCTCGCTGTCTTTGCATCCAAATAGACGGGTAGGGTATAGCCTTCCTTCTCAGTATGCATGGCCAGCATAAGCGAGGTCTTGGCATCAAACTGATTGCCCGTCAAATCTCTGGGGAACCCCGTTTCTTTGGAAACCCACGGAAGTTCCGGGTAAATCTCCTGTAAATTGATACGGTAAATGAGAAGTTTGGAATAGGCTCTATATGCTTCTTTCTCCATCATCTCCGGTGTATGCCAACGGCCGGGCTCCTTACTTTCAGATGGCTTAGCAGCTGCCATTCCTGTACTGATATCCATATTTTCAGCTTCTTCTTCGGCTGCTATGGCTGCTGCGTATTCATCATCACCTAGTTCTTCCGGAATGCCGACATCATCTTTATCTGATGAAACTGTTTCATCAGATTTCTCCGTTTTCACAGTATCTTCAGGAGCGTTTCGAAGGCTATTCTCACTGCTCTGCTGAACGCTTTCCCCGGTCTGCGATTCGTCTTTGGTTTTACTATTGCCGTCGACGGCAATGGATGGCTGATTTGACTTGTTGTTAGTTGCTGCTGCATCTTTCTGAGTCTCCTTATCTTTTAATTCTTTAATGAGATTGTCAATATAAGCCTGCTGTTCCTTGGTGAAGACCGGCTTCTGAGACAGACTCTCATTCTGTATGTTCTGTTTAGAAGTTTCTTCTTTCTCTTTCCTGCTAAGCTCGTATTGAATAAAATCACACATAGCCGCTCTCCGCTCCGTAGGGAGAGAACAAATGTCGATGCCTATCTTATCTTGTAACATTTCCTCTACAGAAGGACGAGGATGGTAGCCTACTGTTGGCAATAACACTGCAGTATATCCAGTCCGGGCAATACCCGTACATTCCACTTTCTTATCGTTAAGCACGACGGCGAAAGGCTTGGAAAATTCTAAATGGTCACCATCTTCAGGGATGCTCTCTGTGAGCATGGAGACCAACTCTTTATTAGCCTTATTAAAGTCGACGGAGACATTAAGCTGCTTTTCAAAAGCAGAATTCACCATCATGTCATGAGGCAAAAGGGAATAAAGCGCTTTTGCCTTATCATTCATGACAAGATTAGGCCAATAATCAATATATTCCCATCCCGTCCCATCACCTCGCATATAATCTTCAGAAAGATTATGGGCTGAGTTCTGTGCCATCAGATCATAAGCCCTGGAATGTAAATCATATAATAGGCTGCTTCTTTCAGCCGGGCCAAATTTCTTCTCATAGCATTTGTGACCATCGTCAAAAAGGCCTCTGACAGTACCGTTGTTGGCGATTGTAATTCTATTATATTCCTTATCGTCAATAGTGATACTTTGATTTGCTGCCTTGCCAAAGAAGGGCATGTCGAGACTATAACAAGCTATACCTTCTATATTCTTTTTCTCACATGCTGCAATAGCAGAGGCAACCTTACGAATATCTTCTACATCCGACAACAAGTAGTCTCTTAATTTCGTAAGCTGACCCTCATACTTGTGCGCATTGTTGCGATTGATATTGATACCCACGGGTTGGCCGTTCTTCTTCATCTCGTCGGAATATAGACGTATATAGGAAGATGGTGAGCCGGGACGGCTATCCATAAATACTCGAAAACCTGTGGCTTGGAACTGATAATTGGAACCTTCGTCTAAAGAAAATTTGATTCGTGCTCCCTTGATGGGCGTATTTCCATCTATGTCCTTTACATAACTATAAATGTCATGGTAATGACTGGCGGCTTTTCTAGCTATATCGCACATAGAATGATAACGGCTGATATCATTATCGGCCATTTTCTTCAGTTTGCCTTCAGATGCTAAAGCTGCTATTTCCTTGGAAGAAACAGTATGGTCTGTTTCAATACGCTCGCCTAAATTGTCCAATGTGTCTACAACAAGAGTGAACCCACTTCTATCATTGTATCGCTCCTGAGATGTCGTCTGAAAGTCATAGGCATTATAGCCTGTGACATGCAGGACATTATCATTCGCTTTGTCATACCAATAGGTGTTACACATGGACTTCATGGCCTGCTCATTGATGAACTTCTGAAGATCTTTCGGTAACTCTACATGATAGGACGAACTGAGCTCTTTCAGATGACGAACGGTATCTTCATCTGGCTCAACCATGACATTTCCCTTGACATAGCTCTTGAATTTACCGTCCTGCCATGTTACATCAGGAAGGGGCATGTCTTTATCTACAACATCCGGATTACCCTGCACTGCACGACGGGCTTTCTCGCTGAAATCCCTTGCCCAACGGTCAACGAGAGTATAGCGGGAGTCCTTAGTATTAATATTCTCCAACTCGCTTGAGTTGTAATAGCGAGTAGCGAGATATTGGGATGCGTCTTTAGCGTCTTTCCCCTTGCCAAAGAAGGAAGCCCATCCTTGGAACAGGCTTCTCTTCTTGGAATCTTTTTCTTTATCTGGCATATTTCCCTGATTAATGTTTAATGTTGGTTATCTGCAGATGACGTATCTCCATCCTTGGGGAATACTCTCTCCTTAACTTCCTCAACCTGACACTGGATGCTGGCCTTGCCCTTCCAGACATGGAACTCTAAGGGACCGGATGCGGTGATATATGTATGTGGCTTGGTGGGAGTGTCGTCCTTTGGATGGAAATTGATGAAATGGACGTAGATAAACTGTGCCTTGGCGGAAGGATCTTTTCCTTTGTCCATAGACCATGCCTCAAAGATGTGGTATTCCCGACCTTTCTTATCCTTCTTGCGGGCAACACCGTTGTTGTCAATGCAACCAGTAAATTCAAGATGGCCTTCTAACTTGTCATCATCGGAAATCTTTACTATCTCCGGGACTTCGTCGCAACGGACATTGTAATACTCCTTACCATCTACCTTGCGGACATTGAGATGACCTGTAAAGGAGACATGCTTGCCGCTGGGATATTTAGCAGCCGTCTTCTTGTCTCCCGGAGCGGAGACCTGTACTCTAACCTCCGCAACGGACTCATCCTTGCCCTGCAAGGGCACCACTACCGTAAACGCAATGAACTTGTTACCGTTCTGTGCTGTCTTCTCTAATGCGGAATTGAGTATCGTTCCGCAGACACTTACTTCTCCTTTTAACATTTTAGCTGATATTAATTTATTATATGTAGTTATGTAAATAATCATGCCTGACGTATGGTCTGGTTCTGCTGCTGGTTCTGCTGCTCGGATATCTGGTCTTCGTAGCTTACACTTGCAGACTCGGCCAACTGTTTGGCATCGACACTCTCCCGGACAATATGTTCCGTGTTGCCGTCAATCTTGGAATCCTCAATCTTCTTTTCCATCTCCGATTGGGTAGCCGTGTCATTCTGACTTAGCTTATTCTCGGCATCCAACATCACGGCCACGGTGAACAACGCCTTGATGCCTTTCGATATCAGACCGCTGATAAGATCTTTTCCGGAATCCTCATCAAAGCCGTTGTCTCCGGATAACATATTCAACCATTTGTTAGGGTCGTTGGAGTATTTGGTCATGGCCAAAAGACGGTCTTGCTGAGACATGGACTGACTGTTGATATACATCTGATTCTTATATGAGGCAAGAAGGTCCTGTCCTTTGCTATTGAGACGATCATTAAGCTGACCTTGCGAACGAACCTCCAACTCTGCAAGATACTGAGCTGGGTCAGCACGCTTGTACTGTCCGGTAGTACGGTCGAGATAACGGAATTCCATATGAAGATGCTCACCTGTGGACCTCCCGGTGGTGCCTGATAATCCAAGCTGATGTCCTGCCATGACACGATCGCCTTCCTTAACAGCAAGTTCCTTCATGTGCATGTATGTTATCTGATAGCTGCTGCCATCCGTGCGGTCATATTGCACGGTAACATAGTTACCTGCTGTCTCACTGCCATGAATGGCTTGAACGACTCTACCATTGTCCTCTGTAGCATAAAGAGGGACATTGGTGTGATTAGTGGATATGTCAAGACCTGTATGTCCATTGGGATGCAGACTGTCCACCTGCTTATACAGCTCCGTGACACGGTAACTGCCCATATTGTCCATGGGCAAGCACCAACTACCTTGGATGTCATTGAGTCCGTACATAGGAGTATTGGTAAGACCATTGACGCTTTGTCCTTGTGCCATAGGTATGCCATTCTGACGGGCGATATTCTCGGCCATGATGTCAAACTGTTGAAGACCGTTACTTTTGATGGTGTTTAGTAACTTATTGACGTAATTGCTGTCGCTGGCATATCCACACGCCTTGAGTTCCCGACACCAATTATATGCGTCTGTCCAGCTATATTGCCGACAAGATGCATAATTCTTACCCATGAGAACACGGGAGTGGTCTTCAATACTGGCTTCTGGACTCTGATATTGACGATAGGCTTGTCCATCTGTGCCTATGATATTGGGACCTGACGAACTGCCTTGCTTAATACCGAAATAATTGTTACCGGCTCTAGCCACATAACCCTGCCCCCAGCCGCTTTCTAATGCCATCTGCGCAAGCGTCACGCTGGCAGGAATCCCATACTGGATTTCCTGCTGCATGGCGGCCTGCGCATAACGGTTGATGAAATCTATCTGATACTGTTGTGCCATATAGTTAAGGATTATAATCTACGACCACTACGGACACCTTCCTCGACATCCTCTTCCTGATCGTTGTCCTTCTCCGTTTGTTCGGGGATTGCAGACTTCGAATCATCGGCCGACGGCCCGGTACCTTCACCAAGAGAATTAGTCTCGGATGGTTGTTCAGACTGTGTGGACTTTACGCTCTCTGATTCGGATGTACCGACATTAGCCTGCTGCGACTTTTCAGTTGATTGGGCTTGCTTTTCATCAAGCTTAGGGACAAATGTAACAGCAGCGACGGCATTCTTATATGCCTGCAGGTCATCGGCCAACCACATTCTGTCCCATTGCTGCTTGTTGACGGGCTCACGCATGAACTTACCGTTCACTCTTGCCTGCAAATATACCTGATTGTCGGCTTTATCACGGGTGAGGGTAGCATTCTCTATCTTCACCTTGCCAAAATCTATCTTACTGGTGTCCGGCATGATGAAATCACGCTTCAACTCGGGATGGTTGGATGCCATACGATAGTATTTCTGTGACATTTCGTCAACAACTGCATAAATTGCCTGCTTGTCCTTACTACGAACAGCATTATAGTACTCGGTCATGTCCTTGCCGGATGGTTTTATGCCAAAGCCTTTCTCGTTCTCTGGCTTGAGATAGAAAACGTACGTTCCTGCATCGTCCTTTATCGGACGAAACTTCTCAATGGCCTTATCATTCGACTTGGCAATGGATGAGCTGACATCCAGTTCCTTCTTGGTGAGCAGGTCGTACTGCTTCAGCTTGCTCAGGGTGACTTCCTTGCCTTCGAAATATGCATTCGGCTGCTGCAGTCCTAAGCCGCCACGGGCGTTATAGAACTTCACATCATTGATTCCCTCCTTGGACAATGCGTTCGCAATGCGGGACTTGCTTATGCCCGGCAATTCGTTGTTGGCCTCCAATGACGCTCCTTGAGGCAAAATTACATCGGCCTTGGATGATGCCTTGTCCCGGATAACGACAATCTCTCTTGAATCCTTGTCAGGCATGGATTGAAGGTTCCGGATGATGCTGAAGTTCATGGAATTGGTATCGGCAAGAGCGGATTTCTCTCCACGAATCTTGCCGTAATCAATTTCACGACCTAGACGGGCTTTGTCAATCACCTCAATGACACTGTTAACACCTCTTTCCAAAAGATTGACCTTTTTGGGATTTTCCTTTAGCTCATTGATGAGATGGTCTATGGAATTCATAGTGTCAACACTGAGGGAAGAGGGTAGGCCATGACGGGTCATCAATACTCCGGCTGCCATGTCCCTGACAAGTGCCACATGTGCTGCTGCGTCTTCGGGAGTCATGTTGACACGATGACTGGCATCCAGACGGGACTCGCTGTTGAAGGCATCCACCAACGAACGGTATAGGTCATTGGCTTTATCCAACGATGCTGATACAGAACGGAGCGTGCCGTCATCCTTGCTTATACCGCTATACGTGATGGTGTCCTTGGCGGCATCGTATTCAGTTGGTGCCTCTTTCAAAACACGCTCCACCTTGATACCAGAACCTTGGGCTGCCTTGTTCACGTCCAGAAGAACGGTCTTGATTACGTCACTCTTGTCTATTGGCTTCTTAATGAAAGTAGCCAAATCCTTGTCTTCGAGGAAGGATATACGCTCTCCCTTGGCATTGATGGCTTTCAGATTACCGGCAAGACGGCTCTCCGGGAATGACGCTACCAGCATCTTCTTACCCGACTCGTTCTTGGCATCTGTAATATTGAAGCCTTTTGACTCTGACAAGATGTTCTGAAGCTTCTTGGCACTGCCACCATATGCCTTAATGGTATCTCCGTCCTTATAAAGAACGACGCTATGGGGCAGTCTGGACATCAGCTCTTCGGTACGCTTGGCACGGTCATCATGCTTGAAATCACGAATAGTCTCCAGTGTCTGTCCCTTTGACGTGACCAGATTGATGTAGTCTTCATGTTTTTTGGCATTCATGACCGTCTGGTCGACATTGAAGAGAGGGTAGGACTTCCTTTCGTGAACACGCTCATATAGGTCACGGTCACTTTCGGGAACGTCCTTGAACTTCTTGCTGTCGATGACTTCCCCTGTCTGGGTGTTCTTATAGCTCCACTGTACCCAGTTGACCGGAGTAGCCTTTTCGCCCTTCCGAACGGGCATGCCTGCGTCAGCGGCTGGCTTCATGAAGGTATAGGCGTTGGTTCGCCAGCCTTCCTGATCTGACTTCATCGCTAGAATAGCCTGATTATACGGGGTCAGCGAGGTCTTGGAATTGATAATCTGGGGTTCAGACTTGCCTTCCGGATTAAGGAAACGGCCGTCGTTGGCCTTGGCATATTCCAAGGCGGTGATGATCACGGCAGACTGGACAGCAACAGCATTGGCTGCCTTATGAAGAGGGTCGGGCTTGGACTCTTTTTGCTTCTTTTTTTGGGCCGCCTGCTGTTGCTGCAGGGCTTGCTCCTGTGCTTGTTTCTGTTTCTCATTCTGCTCTTTTTGCAGTTGAGCTTCTTTTTGGGCTTCGGCAGCTTTCTGCTTGGCCTCTTGTTCTTTCTTGGTTTCCATAGTGTCCTGTATTTCTTGTTGTTTTTCTATATCTGACTTGGTTGTGGAATTCTGATTATCCATATGCTCCTTCTCTGAGCGAACTTTTTGTAAGTTCATCTTGGATGCCAGTTTCTGCAACTCCTTATCCATCGGTGCAATGTTGATGTCATTGTTCTTGGCATATTCAGTCAGTGCCTTGACAACCTCTGCCTCGGACAATTTACGATAGGCCCGAATATCCTTGGATTGTGTGTCACCAATAACCACAAACTTGTCATCCTCGGCAAGGGTGCTGTAGGACTTCAAAGGATGTGCGTCAACGTCCTCTGCTAGAAGAGATGCCATGTTATTCTCCATGTTCTTCTGGTTGGTGCCTATAGGAAGATTGTAATGCACATCCTGCAGGTCGATATCTGAAAGGTCGTCGCTATAAGCCTTGTTGACAGCTTGAAGCAGTTCCTTCTCGCCATTCTTAAAATCAGCGGACGGAATTATCAGCTCCACACTACCGGGTAGGTCCCAATACCATTTCTTTGTATTCTGAACATTTTGGGCATCCTTCATATTTCCAGAAACGTTCTGAATATCTGCCTGCTCCTTAACGGGCTTTTCTGCTACCATCTTCATGATTACTGGATTAAGGTAACGGGCTGCAAGCTGCTCCTTTGTGGCGGCGTGAATCGTGAAGAGGGACTGCCTGTCATGCCATGAGAGTACATGACTGTCAGTAGTTCTGCCATCAGTAAGCTTGACTTGTACATACCAATTACCGTCAGCAGCGTGCTTTAAGTTTACATCTGCTACCCCTTCTGCCAGTTTGAACTGGTTGTAGAAGGAAGCTAGGTGCAACTGCTCTCCGAAGTTCTTGGTGACAATATCAGACACGGGAGTTGTACGGTCGAAGAAGGCTTTGAGGTCTTCTTTACTAGCCTCTCTAGACATCTTCAAGTTACCAACTTCTGTGTAGAATATACTTTTGTCATTTTGCTTGTAAACAGTCAACTTATCAACGGTCTGACCGTTTTCAAGTTTATTGTCTGCAAAGTATTCCTGTATAGTAGGAACCTTGCGAGATGACGACTCAATCGTTACAGCATCTTTCTTCTCTAGTTTCTGAACTTGCTCCTCGGTCTTCAATTTTCCTTCATGGAAGTCTCTCATCATCGCCCATGCATTGACTCTACCGTAAACAGTATTATAACCATTGTGCGGAAAGATAGATTCATCGCAACTTAGTTTGCCTAACTTCACATATTTTTCGTGCAAGTCATCGTAGTAATACATACCCTCTAACTTGGCATATTTCTCCTGTATGTCAATTAGGGTACTGTCATCAGACCCATTCACCCCTTTAGTGCCAGTGCGGGCGCTCGATTCTGTACGCTGCTGCTTTGCTGCGGCGATCTTCTCATCAATAGCTTGTAAAGCCCTCTTAATCTCGCTTTCCGGATATCCGACCCGCTCCATCAGCACTCTCACGTCGTCCTTGATATCAGAGACGCTCTCCAAGGCAGCGTTCATGTTGTTGCGCTTGCGCCGGTTGTTGATGGACGTGTATGTCTTGAAACTGCCGTCAAGTTCGTCTCCTACATTCACACCTTCCTTCGTGTCCTTATAACTCTTGGCAGCCCATTTCTTATACTCAGAGATACAGCCGTCTGCCATCTCCGACAACTTTGCAATAGCTTCCTCCGGCGTGTTTGATGACTTCAGTGCCTCAGCGTAGTCTCCAGTGTATATAGTACCTGCTTTCCCTTTTTCAACGGCAAACTTTTCCTGACGTTCTTTTATCTTTTCCTCCGACAGGGAGACAGGCTTCTTTTCCTTACTACTTTTTAGAATAGCCTCCCATCTCGCTTTCTTATCCGGCTTTCCCTGAGGTCTATTTTCCTCTTGTGGCATGGAAATGAGATAGTCATAACCCTTACGCTGATAACGCTGGTCATTGCGCTCTACGAACTTGGCAGAGGCTTCCATGGTAAGACCAGTCTTGATGGTCTCACGATTTCCATCCTTCATGCCAAAGACATCGTACAGTTTTTCCTGTTTCAGTGAATCATCAGTCTCAGGCATATGTTTGAGGATTTCTACCTCTGGATCGTTATCCAAAGCATGGGCTTTCGCTAAATCCGTCCTTGACTTTTCGATTCCTTCGTTGTATAACTTATTCAAATCGAAATTTAACCCAAGAATATCATTGAGCCTGTCCAACTGCCGTTGGGCATTATAACTCTCTGACCACATGATACCAAGAGGGGCGGAAGGTGAAAAGCCACGGGCGGCTGCCCCATATCCATATCCTTTACAATCAGCAATCCAACGCAACTCGGAGAAATATCTATATGCGTCCTTGAAATCCTCATTGAAAGCTGCCTTGGCCTTATTACCTTCAGGACCAACATTGTTGATGAAAGAATATTCATATGAAAGGGAGCTGACAATGCCATTGACATTATCCATCCCAAGATGATTGCCATACCATGTCTTGTCAAAGAAATTCTCATGATCGTAGTAATTACGTTGCAGCTCTGACCCGGCTTCAGTCAACTTGGAGAAAATTTTGTCTATTTTCTGCTGTTTGGACAGTGGTTTCTCTTCGGCCATCTTATTAACAAGATTCCATGCGTCTTGTGAGAAATCGTCAAGTTCTCCTTTATCCAACTTCTCATTTCCAAAACCATTGTCCGTGAGCTGCTTTCGCATCTCATTCTCTGAAATCTTTTGATAGAGACTATAACGCCATTTATCCTCATGAAAGGTGTCACGTACAAGTGCGAACTTGTCGTCTTCGCTCAACAGAACTTCTCCTGTTTCTTGAGCAGGATCGTTCTTATATGAATTACCGAATATAAATGACTTAACGGGACCAGACTCATGTTCGCAGGCATATTTTAACATGCCCTTATAGTCATGTTGTTTTTCCAACTCCGACAAATGAGACACTACGTCATCACTAATATCCAAACTTGTAGGAATATACCAATCCTTGGCCGGTTCCTGAGATGATTTAACATTCTCAGACTGAGGGACAACTTTTTGTTTCTCATCAACCATCTGGTTAACAAGTTCCTTCATATCGTCGGAAAGACGGTTGTCATAGTCGCCAATCTTTTCTTCTCCAAAACCCTGTCTTATTGCCTCGTCACGTACCTCTGACTCGGTGGCACGACGGAAGATGGTATATGAACCGCCAACAGAATCATTCTTCACTACGGCATAGTCTTCGTCCTCATCCATGATATCATCACCAGAATAGTGCTTGGGACTACCCTTGAATGTAGCCTGCAGGTCCCAATCGTTCTCTGCGCTGAAATCATAGTTACGTGCTTCCTGCAGCATGCCTTTGTAGTCATCTTTGGCCTCAAACTCTTCGAAAACGGCAGTGTCCTCACTGCTCTGTAAGTAGTTCACAGAGACATACCAGTCTTTCTTTTCTTCCTCCAAAATCATCTTCCCGGCATCGCTGATGGCAGCTAACATAGCAGGTGATTCCTCCCATTTGACCTTAAGGTCATCAAGGTAGTTATTAATGCTAAGGTCGCTGTCTCCCTCGTTCTTCATACGACGAACGGTATCTTGCAAGCCTTCTCGGAAGTCTTTAACCTCTGCATCGGTGAGTTCCTTAGGATTGATGGCAGGCTTCACATCCATTGTTCTGCTGGCTCTTTCAGCATCGACACGCTTCTGGATGTCATCGACATGACTGGCAAAAGCGTTGGCTTCCTTGAAATTGTCAAAGTCAACAAATCCGTCAGAGTAACCATTACCCTTGATTTCTCTGCTGAAACCTTCCTTTTCAAGTTCCTTAATGATGGCAGCGGGGGTTTCTGCGTGATTATCAGAAATATATACTCGTGCAACACCTAAGTCATCTTGTAATTTGATGAGGTCTATTCTGTCATTACCATTCTTCAAATATGAATAAGGCTCCCGACCCCTTTTTGGAATCAAATCACTGACGGCAACAGCGGCCGGAACACCAAGCCACTTGCCATCATGATATCTGAGAGGCTGAGATTCTTCAACCGCCTTTTGTGCCTTCATTCTTTCGACTGCGAGGTCATTGACTTTATTCTGTGCCTGAGAAGTGAAGTGATAGAAGAGATAATCTACAAGATTGTCAGAAGACATTTGTTTCGTGACATCCTTACCATCTGCATTTTTCTCAGAGACAGTAAACTGGTCTTTGGTCTTATCATAGCCGATAATGACCAACGGCTTTTGCCGGTCATCATCGAGGAAAAATGTCTCACCGACAAGTTCCGAGGGCTTCTTGGCTCCTAATACCGGGAACTTGTAGAAAAAATAATAATATGTACTGTCCTCACCATCAACAAGATTAACAATGGATTTCTCATTGTCGGTGTCATTCTGCTGCTCCGGCATTTGCTTTGCAGCATGAACATCGGCACGCTGATTTTCATCAGTGTGCTGCATGGCGGCTTGTACTTTATCTTCTTTTACCTGCTCCGCCTTCTCGTCAGTCTTTACTTCCTGAGTCTCGGACTTGCCTTGCTCGGCTTCTATCTTTTTCTCCTGTTTTTCTACTTCGGCCAATATCATATCAGAGGCTTTACCAACCTCGGACATGATGGTGTAGATGAATTTTGGCTCTTCGTGAAGGGCGTTCAACCAGCCTTTTACATAAGCGGTATTATTGTCTCTGATACGTTTGTCAAAACCTAAGGTACTGCCTACCAAAGCTGCAGTAAGTTCTGCAACCAATTCTTCCTTGGCATACTTCGGATCTCCGAATCGACCACCTTTCTGTCTGTTCAAGCGCTCTGCGGTACCAGTGGAGTGGGCCATCTCATGGACAATCGACGAGTAGAACTCCATACCGTCCTTATACAGCTCCTCGGGCTCTTTCTCATTATGTATCTTGAACTGTCCTTTCATCGGGCCATAAATGGCATCTTCTGAAGTACGATAGAAACAATCGGGTTGGGCCTCGTTCACATAGATGGGGCATACCCATTCCTGCTTGGCGAACATTCTATCAAGTGCGGCATTGGCGTACATACCTGCGGTATCTGTCAGGCTTGTGCCTTTGACCTTATCTACAATGGCCTGATAACGTTCCTTATCGACCTCGGCCAAGTTGGTCTGGTCGATATTGAAAACAAGATATGTCCTTGGTATAGGCGTTACGGTGAACTTATCCTGCTCCTCTTTGGTGAGTTTGTCATACTCCTCCATCGAGATTTTATGTCCATCCTTGTCTTTAATACTGAAACTCCAATAGAGCACAGGAATGGAATGCTCTCCCTTCTTGATCCTGACACACTGGTCGGATTTGTCTTTGGGAATTCGGCCGTTTTCATCAAGCAGGTGATCATTGAGCTTGGAAATTCTGAGGAAGGTAGCATAAACAGGAACGGTATATTTGTTCTTGGCAGTATTCATCATCAAAAAGAAGGGATTGGCACCGTTATATCGACGGCCGTCGATATTCTGGGGAATACCACCGTTGGATTTCGCATCAATCCAGCCCTGCTTCCAGTCGCTGGCATTGATCTCCTTCATTCTTTCAATAAGTTGTTCTGCAAAGAGCCGTCCGGGGTCGTCTTTGCCTTTATTCTTTGATTCTTTCGACATATTTATTTGGTTTTTATATTTTTCTTATCATTGTTTTTTATTGAAGTAAGCATACGTGATATCCCGTGCATTACCAATATTTTCTTGCAAAGTAAAAGAAAAGAATGCACTAATATGGTAAGAAAAATATGTATGCCTTATATTAACACTTTGGTGGTCGATAAAGGATATTTTGTAAATAAAATATCATTAAAGTGTTAAAAACAGGCGTTTCATTTCACGGAGAGACTTAAGAGAAGTATTAAAATGTTCGCTTGGCACCATAGCATAGATCTGAAAAAATAATGGATAATCATAGAAGACTACACCCCGATTGTCAAAAATTACAACCGGGGTGTATGAGAGTTTTTATCCTATGGCAACAAACTATTTCTGAAGGTATTTCTTTCCGTTCTTAATATATACTTTGCCTTTTACAGAAGCAGAGATCTTCATTCCCTGCAAATCATAGATGAAATCTTTTCCATATTTCGCCTTAGGTAGGCTTTCCGATAAAATGGATGTTGTTGTGCCGTCAGCGTCATGGAATATCAGAGTGACAACTTCCTTAGCGGACGGACTGTATGTTGCCGGAATGCGAAGGTATGCTTTGTTGTACTAAAGACATAGGAGCCTATAGAAGTGAAACCTGCAGGAAGGGTGACACTGGTCAATTTGCTGCAATAATGTTATCTAATATCTGGATTAACAACCTACCTCCCCATGGGCTTGCGCTTATGGGGAGGCGGTATATGTTAAAGCGTTACGGAAGATGAAGTGGCATCAGTCCAGTCGCTGGAGGAAACAGTGTAGGTGATAGGCTTCAGAATGGGGTTACCATTCTCGTCGTAGCCACCACCAAAGTTCAATACATAGGTATACTTGTTGCCGGATAACCAACTAGGCTCAAATGGTACATAAGTAGTTCCGTATTCATCAGCAGAGCCCAGTAAGTAACTGTCGCCATATTTGATTTTACACTTAATTTCAAGATATGAACCAACTTTGTACAAAGGTTGATTATTTATAGTTATTTCTGCATAATGACATGCAAAAGAATATGAGGTTGTAGATGAAATTGGATATGAGGTATTCCACGTCGAAACAATAGGAGTGTTATCATTAAAGTAATTTTGTGGAGCCAATATCAGGTCCTTATCAGTATCACTAACCGCAATTGTATTAGAAGAAGCAGTTACAGTAACGGGCTTGCTAATAACAACAGGATAAGAGGTGGCATTATAACCATAACTATTAAACGAACTCTCACCACCAAAAGTACTAACAAAGTAATCAAGAGATCTTGCAGTATTAGAGCCAGAATAGCCAGAACGCTTACCGTCTTTAAAAGCTAATCCATTAACCGTCACTTTTTTAATGATATTATGAATATTAATTGCTTCTATCTGTACGGAAAGCTTCGCATTATCAGTCTTAGCTTGAAAAGCAACACGTGAAAGAACATGTTTGAACTGTAAAGGAACTACACCGTTGTTAGTGCTTTGAGTTTGGCCTTCAATTCCAGCTATCATCACATCGACTTGTTCACTTTGGTTTTCTGGAACAAAATAAGAAAACGTAGGTTCCCCTTCTTCGTCTAAAAGACCATAATGATAGTACTGATTTGATGAGGGCGTTACAGCAATAAATGAAAGATTATCACTTGGCCAATATGCTTGGGTTGTGGCATCAGCATAACTCCAACTACCTTTGCCATCACCATTGATTATTGTTCCATTAAGCTTATTATCAACAACATCGAAAGAGCCGTAATAAGGACAGGCAAGATTACCAAAATAAGTCTTGGTATAGTCAGTACCATAGAAAGCCCAAACTGCAAAATCGTTTACCTGACTTAGGTAATTACTACTGGTAGTAGCGGTACCACGAGTACCCTTGGCATTGTCGGTGGTAACATTGAAGGAAATAGCCTTACTACCAACAGTCTTGCTGGTAGTTGACTCGACCTCGTCCTGTGAGCAGGACGAAAGACCTACGGTTGCCGTCATTGCGGCGACAAACATACAAAGTTTAAAAATCAACTTTTTCATAAAATTAAAATTTAAGTGAATAATTAATTATGATTTGTATATTACATATTTATCTCTACTTCCTCAGTATCCTTCCAATCGCTGACTCCGATGTCAAAGCCAGCTCCATTCTTCGGAGTGTCGGGCTCTATGGTGATGTCGGTGTCAATGGCTACATCTATAGTCTTTTTATCCAGCTGACTGGTTATCTGATTGGTTACATCAAAGCGGTACAGCTTATTGCTGCTTCCATTGCTTACGGCAAGCCTTATACAGTACTTACTTACCGTGGGTACCAAGCTAAAGATATTGAAACTACACCGTATGCTAGTGTAGTGTCCTGACGAGTTTTACCCAAATTTAGGATAGAGGCTCACGAGCTTAACCCTCGCGTCCTTGGTAGTGAAATGCCAATTGACTTTTTTCCTCTCCTCGCACTTTTCCGTTTCCCA
>Ga0256406_1001788_pt1 | contig 33089 bp, 27 predicted proteins | sample RumenRJG_03DNA_FD_185986 | JGI IMG/M metagenome (GOLD analysis project Ga0256406, IMG submission 185986) | Bovine rumen microbial communities from Lethbridge, Alberta, Canada - RJG_03 | ecosystem: Host-associated > Mammals > Digestive system > Stomach > Rumen | place: Canada: Alberta | collected...
CCACTGCCTACGCTTAAACCTCACCTCGCGGCTTTGGCTTCAAGGCTGTGTACCGGCTGCTTGCTGGGCTTTACCGGGGCAGGGCTTTCACCTGCCTGTATTCTAAGCGCCGAACTGGCGCACTCCTACATATATCTATTATACTCTATTTGGAGGGTACAAAAAAGGGATTTGAAAACTTATGTATAGCTTTCAAATCCTTGAGAAACTCAACGATTATTGGTCTTCAAAATTTACTTCATGAAAGACCCCTGGTGCGTTTTGCCTGCATCTGTTCCAGCCCTGGATCACGGAAGTGGAACTTACCGTTTCATTTCCCTGAAGTTAAAATTGTCCTTGTCAACCGGGGCCAAATCCCATATAATGAGATTCGCGTTTTATGGAGGATTACCCAAGTGGTCGAAGGGGGCGCACTCGAAATGCGTTAGGCCGTTTGCGCGGCGCGAGGGTTCGAATCCCTTGTCCTCCGCCTCCAACTCATCTGCTCTTGCAGATGAGTTTTTTTGTTATTCGCGGCTTTTCTTCCCGCTACTGCCTGATCGTCACCTCTCCGGTAAGACTCCTCTCGAAATAATCACGAATCATCCCCGGATCATCTGTCTGTCCCAGCACCCACATGAGCTTTGTGATCGCCGCCTCGCTCGTCATGTCGTGGGCCTGCAGGGCGCCCATGTCCAGGGTCCTGCGGCCGGTCTCATAGACCGTGAGATTGCTCCCCTCGTACCGGCACTGGGTTCCGACAAGAACTGTCATGCCATCCTTTGTCATCTCGCCGATCGTGCTGATGAAGTCGTGTTTCAGGAACGGAATGCCGCCCATGCCGTAGCCCTCCAGATAGACGCCCCGGTACCCCTTTTCCTGCAGAAAGTGCAGAAGCTCCCGGTGGATTCCGGGGTAGAACTTGAGCATCGCCGCCTTGTCGGAATAAGCGGCCCTCAGCTGAAACGGTCCCGTCCGGTGTGGCAGGGCGCTCTGATTGACGGAGAGCCCGAGAGACGAGATGTGCGCGACCAGGGGATAGTTGATGCTGTCAAAGGCATCGAAGTCCAGAGATCTTGTCTTCGAGGCGCGGCACCCCAGGATCACCTTCCGGTTGAAGGCAAGAAACACCCCCTGACAGCCCGTCGCCGCCATGTGGATCGCACAGCGAAGGTTCTCAAGTGCGTCCGCTACCGGGTTCTCGATGGAGAGCTGGCTTCCCGTCAGGATGACCGGAATCTCGATATTCTGCAGCATGTACGAGAGCATGCTCGCGGTGTAGGCCATCGTATCCGTCCCGTGGATGATGACGATGCCGTCGTACTCCTTGCGGTAATCCGCAATGCTCGCTGCCATCGCCGCCCAGTCCTCCGGGAAGATGTTCGCGGAGTCGACGGACATCAGATCCTTCATCTCGAGCTCCATGTCCTGTCCCGAGACCATGTGGATCTGCTTCTTGAGATCCAGGGTGGAGAGTCCCGGCGCAAGGCCGTTGTCCTTCATGACGGAGGAGAGCGTTCCTCCCGTATTCAGTATCAGAATCTTCACTGCCATACGTTTTCCCTCTTTATCGCCGCAACCGCCAGGGCATCCGCTCTGGCATTGTTTTTGTCCGTTCCATGTGCCCGCACCTTCACGAGAATAACCGTAAGGTCCGGTGCCTGCTCCCTGCAGAATGCACGGAGTTCCTCATTGTCCGCAAGCGCCGCGCAGTCGTAGTGAAGAACGAGCACCACCGCGCCGTGAAGTTTTGCCTCCTTCACGGCACGCAGGGCCGCTGCAATCTCCGCGCCGAGGGAGTCCTTCCTCCCCTCCTGCACGGTGCCGCTGATCTCGAAGCACGTTCCATCTCCTTCAAGGACAACGCCGTACCCGCAGGTCTTCTTACCCGGCGCAAAGCTTCCGTCCGTCCATGCGTGGAACACGCCTCTTCCCTCGATGATGCCCGTAATCTTCTCTGTTTCCGGATTTTTCGGGGCCTCGGGAGCTGCTCCGCCCTCCCGGATTTCCACCCGGCTCTTCTCATCTTCGATCCCTTCCGAGAGGAGGAACTGCCGTGCCTGTTCGTAGGTTGGAAACGCCCGGAGCCTTGCGCCGGAAAAGCCGGTCACCATCTCCATGGCTTCCGTCCGGTCCGTGTAGATGCCGGGCACGGTTCCCCTTGCGACCGCATAATAGCGCCGCCCGGCAAGAGAATCGCGCAGCATCTGCGCCTCACGGCTAACAAAGAACTGTGCCGCCTCTTCCCTTGTCCGGAACTTCCGGCAGCAGCCGTGGGGCACGCCCTCGATCTCACGAAGAGCCTCTTCCTTTGTCTCATAAATGCCCGGGGTCTTTCCGACGATCACTGCGTAGTACATGGCTTCCCTTCTTGTAAAAAGTCCCGGGCGGTACTGCCGTCCGGGACCTCACTGTCTGTCAGGCGTCTTCCTTTTCGTCTTCCGTCTGCAGATCGCTCTCTTTCTGTTCTTCTTTCCTCTTCCGGGCGGCGATTGCCATCTGCTCTGCAACCTCAGACCAGTCGTCCGCAATCTTCGGCACCGCACCGTACCGTCCCTGCAGGTAGCCGTGGGCGAGGTTTTCCTTCTTTCTGACATTCGGCCGGTCGAACAGGCAGTACACCTTTGACGACCGGTCCTCATTCTGCGCGACGAGCCAGATCTGATCCCTGCGGAACAGTCCGGACTCGAGCAGGGAGATATCCCGTGTGGTAAAGATCAGCTGCGCATTCGTCCAGGGGCACATGTTGTAAAAGAGGCGGATCAGGCTTCTCTCGACACCGGTATGCAGGCCGATGTCGAACTCATCGACAATGAGAACCTTTCCGTTTTCAAGGATATCGATCATCGGACAAAGAACCGTAAACAGCGTCTGTATGCCGGCCGACTCCTCGCAAAGATCCGTCTCAAACCGGTCATAGACCACATGGACACGGGGCTCATACCCGTTTCCCCACTGCGTATCCTCCACACGGACGTCCTTTACGCCGGTGCCGAGTCTGTCCAAGATCCCAAGAAAGATCTTCTTTGTCTCCTCGTCCCGTGCAAGTGTCTGTGCGGAATAGGTAAGCCAGTTCTGGCTCTTTTTCCTCTCCGCACGGGAGCGGCAGATCACAAGGTCATTTTCCAGGAACTTCAGCGCCCCGCTGCACTCCCGGACCCTGGAATAGGCCGCGGCAAGCGGCAGGAACAGAAGTCCCTTCTGCAGAAGCGTACTTCCCACATGGAAGGACATGCGGTAGCGGTTGCCTGGTGTGACCCTGAGTCCCTCCCGGTCAAAGATCGTGGTGCGTCTGCCGTTCGGATAGATGTAGAGATGTTCTGTCTGCACCTCCCCCTTCAGCACGGAGAAGGTATAGCTGTATCGAAGGCCGTTCTTCGTGAACATCAGCTGGAACGAGCTTGGCACCTCCGGTCCGATGAGCCGGTTCGGCGTCACCGGAAGGCAGGAATCCTGCCGGAGGGTCACGCTGAGCCTTATCAGCTCCTTCACATAGGCCATCGCCTCCACGAGGTTGCTCTTTCCCGCACCCGAGGCGCCGTAGAATGCCATCGTCCGCAGCACCCGTTTATCCTGAAACTGTGCAAGAAGATTCTCATTGACATCGTCAAAGGTCGCATAGGTCGTAAAGCCGCTCTCTGCCCCGAAGGACCGGAAATTGCTGCAGTGAAATTCCAGTAACATGTTTTTGATCTGCTCCTCCATTTTCCCCGGGTGCCGTCAAATCCCTGCTGTCTCAAGCCCCCTTGCCCGACAGGCTCCGGCACACCGTACTGCTATAGTTTTATCATACCGGCCGTAGGTTTGGTACGGTTTTTCCGGGGTTGAAAAAATCTCCCGCCGGAGAAGACGGGAGATTTGCATGATAATCCCTGTTCTGTTACAGAATCGGCACCTCCGCTTCCTTTGACCACTTCGCGAACTCCTCATCGGTGCAGGAAACATAGTGAGTTCCGGAGACGAGATGTTCCGTGCCCTTATTGTAGTCGATGCCGGATGTTTTATAGTCGTAGGTCAGGGCCGTTCTCTTCTTCTCGAGGATCGGATTCGGCTCCGGGATGGCCGAGAGCAGGCTCCTCGTATAAGGATGGACCGGGTGGGTGAAGATCTCGTCCGTCGTCCCCGTCTCGAGCAGATGCCCGAGGTGCAGAACACCGATGCGGTCCGAGATATACTTGACCATCGACAGGTCATGGGCGATGAACAGGTAGGCGGTGCCCGTCTCCTGCTGGATGTCCTTCATCAGGTTCACGACCTGCGCCTGGATCGACACATCGAGGGCAGAAATACACTCGTCGGCAATGACCAGCTTCGGGTTCATGATGAGGGCTCTTGCAATGCCGACTCTCTGCCGCTGGCCTCCGGAAAACTGGTGGGGATAGCGGGTCGCGTGCTGCGGGGAGAGACCGACCTTGACGAGCATGCGCTTGATTGCCTCGTCCCGCTCCTTTTCGTTTTTGCAGGTATGGTGAATGTCCAGTCCCTCACCGATGATGTCGCCGATCTTCTTTCTGGGGTTCAGCGATGCCATCGGGTCCTGGAAGATCATCTGCATGTTGACGCGGAGCATGTCCCTCGTCTTCCTGTCGAGCTTTCCTGAGACGTCCGCCCCGTTGAAGACAATCTTTCCGGCCGTCGGATCATAGAGCCGTATGATCGAGCGGCCGATCGTCGACTTGCCCGATCCCGACTCGCCGACCAGCCCGTAGGTCTCGCCGGGGTAGATCTTGAAGCTCACGTTGTCGACGGCCTTTACGGTGTAGGATCTTGTCACCTGAAAGTACTGTCTGAGGCCGGTGACCTCAAGCAGCGGTGTATTACTCGTTGCTGTCATCTTCCGGGCCTCCTTTCTCGTCCTGCTGCTTCAGGAAGGACTCAACATCGCCGATGCCGGCCGCCTTCTGCATGCGGGTGAGGCGCTCTCTGAGCTCCTTTGGCATCTCGACCTTAGGGGCTCTCGGATCCAGCAGCCAGGTCGCCGCATAGTGTGTGTCCGTGATCTTGAACATCGGGGGCTCCGCCTTGTCGTCGATAACCAGTGCATAGCGGTTTCTCGGGGCAAACGCATCGCCCTTCTTCTCGTGCAGGAGGTTCGGCGGGGACCCGGGTATGGTGTACAGGCGATCGTCGTTCGTGTCGAGGTCCGGCATCGCCGACAGAAGGCCCCAGGTGTAGGGGTGCTTCGGATCGTAAAAGATGTCGTTGATCGTCCCCTTCTCGACGATCTTGCCCGCGTACATGACGTTGACATAGTCCGCGACCTTTGCGACAACGCCGAGGTCATGGGTGATGTAGATGACGGAGATCCCCCGCTCGGTCTGCACCCGGCGGATCAGCTCCAGGATCTTTGCCTGAATCGTGACGTCGAGGGCCGTGGTCGGCTCATCGCAGATCAGAAGATCCGGATTGCAGGCAAGGGCGATCGCGATGACGACACGCTGCCGCATGCCGCCGGAGAGCTGATGCGGATATTCCTTCATGCGCTTCTCCGGATCCTCGATACCGACCTCACGAAGCAGCTCCACGGCCTTGTCCCATGCCTCCTGCTTCGGGGTCTTGTAGTGCCAGATCATGCCTTCCATGATCTGCTTTCCGATCTGCATCGTCGGATCAAGGCTCGTCATCGGGTCCTGGAAGACCATCGCGATCCTTTTGCCGTTGATGTGGCTTCGGATCCACTTCTTGTCCTTCTTCAGGATATCCACCGTCTCCTTTGTGCCGTCCGCGTGGTGGTAGGTGAACTCGATCGTCCCGCCGTTCACCCTCGCGTTGTCCGCAAGGATGCCCATCGCAGCCTTCATGGTGACGGACTTTCCGGAGCCGGACTCGCCGACGATGGCGACCGTCTCCCCTTTCATGAGATCCAGGTTGATACCGCGGATGGCGTGCACCTCGCCGGCACTCGTCTTGAACGAGATGTCGAGATCCCGGATCTTTAAGATCTGTTCTTTCTGTGCCATATGGGCTCCTTTGCTATGCCTGCTTCATCTTCGGGTCAAGTGCCTCGCGCAGACCGTCGGCGACCAGGTTGAAGCTCATCATGAGCAGCGCCATGATGATGATCGGCGGAACGATCTGATACGGATGCGTGGTCAGGCTGTTGAAGCCATCCGAGATCAGAGATCCCAGAGAGCACTGCGGCACCGGAATGCCGAGACCGACGAAGGAGAGGAACGCCTCGGTGAAGATCGCGGTCGGAATCGAAAACATCAGCTGGGTGATGATGGGGCCGATGATGTTCGGCAGGATCTGCCGGAAGATGATGAAAAAGCTCCCGGCGCCGAGGGTTCTCGATGCAAGGACATATTCCTGTTCCTTGAGCTTTAGCATCTCCGCGCGGGCGATGCGGCTCATGCTCACCCACTCGGTGAGCATCAGGGCAAAGATGATGGTCAGCATGCCGGGCTCCAGGACAAGCAGGAGGAGCGTCACGATGACCAGCCTCGGGATGCCGTTACAGACCTCGAGGATACGCTGCATGATCATATCGACCTTTCCGCCGAAGTATCCGGAGATCAGGCCGTAGCTCATGCCGATGATCATGTCGATGAGGGCCGCCGCCACCGCGATGATGAGGGACACTCTCGTGCCGGACCAGGTGCGGGTCCAGATGTCACGCCCGAAGTTGTCGGAGCCGAACCAGTAGTAAAGGTTGCTGTACTCCTCGTTATCCTGATAGTTGTTCACGACATAGGAGCCGGTCGAGGTCGACATGGTCTCATGTCCGTCGAAGATCCCGAGCTTCTCGAGTCCCGGAATGCGAGGCGCGAAGTTCTTCGTCGCAAGGTTCTGCTGGGAGTAGCTGAAGCTGTTCATCCCGGGTCCCACGATCGCGAAAACCGTAATGAGGATGATAAGGATCATGCCGACCACCGCGCTCTTCTTGTGGAAGAAGTGGGCGATAACATCCTTCCAGTAGCTCTGGGATGCGTAGTTCTCGTCAATATCGATGGTGCCGCTGTTCTTGAGTTTGAAGTCATCGTCTGTCGGAACGTAGGGAGTCTCTGCCGCCGCAGCAGGCTGAAGAACTGCTTTCTTTGCTGCCATGTCAGTCTCCTTTCTTTGCCAGACGGATTCTGGGATCGATGATGCCGTAGAGAATATCCACCACCAGCATGATGACGATGTACATCGCCGAGTAGATGAACGCGAGGGCGATGACCACGTTGTAGTCATTGGACTGGATCGCATTCACAAGAAGGGAACCGACGCCGGGGATCGAGAAGATCTTCTCGACGACAAGGGAGCCGGTCATCAGATCGACGATGAGCGGAGCGAGCACTGTGATGATGGGGATCAGGGCGTTGCGAAGCGCATGGCGGAAGACCAGTGCGGAGCCGGACAGCCCCTTGGACTCTGCAAGCAGCATGTACTCGCTGTCCATGACCTCGAGCATCTCCGAGCGGGTGAATCGTGCGATCGAGGCCATCGTGAACATCGACAGCGAGATCGAGGGCAGGACGCTCGACTGGAACATCTGCCGCTGGGAGAAGAGCATCGGGAACCACTTGAGCTTGAATCCGAAGTAGTAGGACAGTCCCAGGGCGAACACGTAGGATGGCACCGACACGCCGATGACGGACAGGATCGTGCAGATCGTATCGACCCAGGTGTCATGCTTTAGGGCGGCGAGAAGTCCGAGCAGAAGTCCCACCACGGCCCCGAGCAGCACCGCCATGCCGCCGATCATGATGGAGATCGGAAGACGCGTCTGGATCAGCTGGGAGATCGGGGTGTTTTTCGAGATGTTGTAGCTGACCCCGAAGTCCCCGCGGAGCATGTTGGCAACATAGCGCAGGAACTGGATGAACACCGGCTGGTCGAGACCGTACTTTGCGTACAGGGCTGCGCGCTGGTCATCGTTGAGCTTCTCGTCGTTGAACGGGGAGCCGGGCATCAGCTGCATGAGGATAAACAGGACAAGCAGTATTACGAGCAGTGTCACGATTGCCGTGAGCACACGCTTGAGAACATATTTCTTCACGCTGTTCTCTCCTTTTGAAAAATTCTCGTGTTTCTCAATAGAAGAGCCGCATCGAAGTTATGCGCTTCCATGCGGCTGATAACCGGAAAGGTCCGGTCACCTTTCATTCGGCCTTACAGTCGAATCATTCTCACTCTGTCTTGACGGCGTGCTTGTAGACGCGGTTCAGGGCCACCGGGTGATACTCCACACCGGTTACCTTGGACGAGAGCATCTCGGCGTTTGCCTGCGTGTACAGCGGGAAGATCACGGCGTCTTCCATCACGAGTTCCTCTGCGTCATAGAGCTTGTCCCATCTGCCCTGGGCATCGGTTGCGAGATCGCCGGTCGTGCACTCGTCAATGATCGCATCATAGTCGGAGTTGCTCCAGCCGCCGTAGTTGTTGGAGTTGCCGGTCACCCACATGCCAAGGTAGGTCATGGGATCTGCGTAGTCGGGGCCCCATCTGGTCAGGCCCAGTTCAAAGTTGCCATCCTGCATATCCTGGACGCGCTGCTTCTTGGGCTCGACAGTGAGGTTGATGGTAAGACCCGGAAGAGTCGTCTGCAGCTGCTCCTGAAGGACGGCTGCAACCTTCTGCGGTGCATCATCGGCGTCGACGACCATGTCAAGTGTCAGGCTGTCCTTGCCGATCTCCTCGAGGCCCTTCTTCCAGTAGTCAGCTGCTGCGGTAGCATCATACTTGCAGTAGTCGGAGAACTTCTCCTGATCTTCCGAGAAATCCGAGCCGTCCGGGCCGGTTGCGAACTGCGGCGGAACCGCCGTGTAGGTCGGAAGCGAACCGTCGCGAAGGACATCGTTCGTAATCGCATCGCGGTCGATGGCCATGGTCATCGCCATGCGGATGTTCTTGTTGGAAAGCGCTGCTGCGACGTCCGGATCCGAAGCGTTCATGTTCGGGGAGATGTACCACAGATAGCCGGCACCGATCGTCATGAACTCCGGATCGTCCTTGACCTGATCAACCTGCTCGCCGTTGACGAGGGTGGTGTCGAGATCGCCGGACTGATAGCTCATCAGAGCCTGCTGGGAATCCTGGATGACCTGATAATTGAGGCCGGCGAGCTGCACGGTATCCGCATCATAGTAATCCGGGTTCTTCGTCAGATGGAAGGACGTTGCAGCGGGCTGATAGTCGTCCAGAATGAACGCACCGTCGGAGAGCGTCGTCTCCGGGCTCGTGCCGAAGGTATCGGCGCAGCTGTTGTAGAAGTCCTCGTTGACCGGATAGAAGGTCGGGAAGTACATCAGGCTCAGGAAGTAGCTGACCGGGACGTTGAGTTCCACCTGAAGGGTGTGATCGTCAACTGCCGTGACACCGAGCTCGCTCTTGTCCTTCTCGCCGGCGATGATCTCGGCGGCGTTCTTGACCTGGCCGATGTCGCTGAGCATGTACGCATACTCGGAAGCAACATCCGGGTCAACTGCGCGCTGCCAGCCGAAGACGAAGTCCGAAGCCGTCACCGGAGTGCCGTTGCTCCAGGTTGCGTCCTCGCGCAGATGGAAGGTGTAGGTCAGGCCGTCATCGGAGACCTCATAGCTCTCTGCAATGGCAGGAATCGGGGAGCCGTCGGCATCCATCTGCATGAGGCCGTCGGTGTAATCGGCGATGACCTCAAACGAGGTACCGTCGGTTGCCTGCTGCGGGTCCAGGGACTCGACAGGGGTCTCAAGCATGATATTCATGTCCTCTCCGCTCACCGCGGCATCCGCTGTCGTGGTGCCGGCATCCGACCCGGTTTCGGTCGAGGATCCGGAGGCAGTGGACGTTGAGGTGGTGGAGCTGCTGGAGCTTCCGCAGGCGGTCAGTGCTGCCATCGCACCCGCGAGCAGAAGCGCCATGAAGGCTTTGCTCTTTTTCATTCCATTTTCTCCTCTTGCTGTATTTCTTGTACACAAAAATCACTGTATACAGGTTCAGGAACAAAAAAAAGCGCAGAAAGGGTACACCTGCCTGTGCCTCTCTGCGCAGTTCCTTATTCGCTGTGTCACAACTATACCACAAACCGCAAAAAAGAAAAGTTAAAAATTCGGGCGAGCCAAATTTTTCACCGCGTCCTCGCCTGAAGTCTGGCCTTTGCCTTCTCGAGGACCTCTGCGGAGGCGTTCAGCCTCTCCTGCTCTTCCTCTGTCAGGTGCAGTTCCACCAGCTCCTTGACACCCTTTCCCGTAAGAACCGCCGGAAGTCCGAGGTAGAGATCCCGGATTCCGTACTCCCCGTGGGGCATCGTGCTCACCGGCATGACGGTGTTCTCGTCGTTCAGGATTGCGCGGATAATCCGCGAGGCGACGGAGGCGATGCCGTAGTAGGTCGCACCCTTGTGCCGGACGATGTTGTAGGCCACCTGGACGAGATCCTGCTCGATGTCGTCAAAGCTCTGTCCGTGGAGGAGGGACGGGTTGTCGTCCACGATCTCCGTGAACTTCTTTGCGCCGACGCTCACCTGGCTCCAGGGGATCATCATCGAGTCCCCGTGCTCCCCGAGGCACATCGCATTGACACTCGTGACATCCACATCCATGAGGTCCGCAAGGTAGACGCGAAGACGTGCCGAGTCAAGGGATGTCCCGGTGCCGATGACCCTTGTGTCGGGAAGACCGGAGAGCTTCTGCACGAGGAGCGTCAGAGAATCCACCGGATTCGTGATGACAACGAAGATCCCGTCGAACCCGGATGCCATGACCTGCGGAATGATTTCCGTGAGGATATCCGCCGCATTGTCGAGCATGTCGAGGCGGGTCATGCCCTCCCTGTAGGCTGCCGCCACCGCAAGCACCACGATGTCCGCATCGGAGCAGTCCGCATAGGTTCCCTCCCGGATGCTCATCTTCGTCTCCGTGTACCCCAGGGAATGGCGAAGATCCATGACCTCCGCCCAGGCCTTGTCCCTGTTCCGGTTGATGAGAATAAGGTCGTCGCAGACCTGTGCCGCCGCAAGATGATAGCAAAGCGTCGTTCCGACATGTCCTGCGCCGATGACCGCCACCTTGTTTCGAACAATCGCCATACCGCTCACCTCCTAAGTACAATGATTGGTAAAAATGATACACTGTTTTCAGGTGACATACAAACAGGAGGACTTCCATGGAAAACAGCCGAATGCCCGTGGTCTTTGTGGGCCACGGATCCCCGATGAACGCGATTACCGACAATCCCGCAAGAACGTGCTGGGAGGAGCTCGGGAAAAAACTTCCCCGCCCGAAGGCGATCGTTGCAATCTCCGCCCACTGGACAAGCCAGGGGACGCACGTGCTGAAGACGGACAAGAACCGCCAGATCAACGACATGTACGGGTTCCCGGAAAAGCTCTATGAGATCACCTACCCCCCGAAGAGCTCTCCCGCCCTTGCGGACAAGGTGCTCTCCCTTCTTGGCGATCTCGGACAGGAGGATCCCGGCTGGGGGATCGATCACGGCGTGTGGGTGCCCCTTTGCAGCATGTACCCGGAAGCGGATATCCCGGTCGTCATGGTAAGTACGGACATGTTTGCAGGCCCGGAGGGTCACTTTGAAGTGGGGAAGCGCCTGAAGCCTTTACGGGACGAGGGGGTTCTGATCTTCTGCTCCGGAAACGTCGTCCACAACCTGTCTCGTTGCGACTACGAGATGGAGGGAGGCTTTGACTGGGCCGATGCCTTCGACCACGAGATCCGCGATGCGATCACGGACGGCGACTTTGAGACCCCGAAGAACTACCGCGGCATCCCGGGGGCACGGCAGGCCGTGCAGATGCCGGATCACTACTTCCCGCTCCTTACCGCCCTCGGCGCTGCAGATCAGAGTGATCCCGTAAGCGTCTTCAACGACTACCGGGAGCTCGGGGCGCTGTCGATGACATCCTATCTGTTTGGTGCCTGAGGAGTATGCTAAAATGAACCTGTTGGGGTAAACCAGAAACAGCCACGAAAGGAGCAAATCAATCATGGCAGAAAACAAGTACAAGGGGACCAAAACCGAGAAAAACCTGCTCGAGGCATTTGCCGGCGAGTCCCAGGCACGCAACAAGTACACCTATTTCGCATCCGTTGCCAAGAAGGCCGGCTACGAGCAGATCGCAGCCCTGTTCCTGAAGACCGCGGACAATGAGAAGGAGCACGCAAAGCTCTGGTTCAAGGCACTCGGGATGCTGGGGACGACCGAGGAGAACCTGCTCTCCGCAGCAGAGGGTGAGAACTACGAGTGGACCGACATGTACGACCGCATGGCAAAGGATGCCGATGAAGAGGGCTTCCACGATCTTGCCGAGCAGTTCCGCGGTGTCGGAGCCATCGAGAAGACCCATGAGGAGCGCTATCGCAGACTGCTCCACAACGTCGAGGAGAAGGAAGTCTTCGAGAAGAGCGAAGTCAAGATCTGGGAGTGCAGAAACTGCGGCCACATCGTGATCGGTACAAAGGCTCCGGAGGTATGTCCGGTCTGCAACCATCCGCAGGCTTACTTTGAGCTCAGATCCGAGAACTACTGATCCGGGAATACGAAACAAAAGAAGAAGGGTGCGCCACAGGCGTACTTAACGAACGGGCGGCAGGAAATCCTGCCGCCCGTTTTCTTTTCCTCACTTCTTTGCCCGTGTTTCAATCCGCATCCCCGGATCAGTCCGTGTACTCGAATTTTCCCTCGTTCTTTTCCTCGAGTGCCTTGATGAGATGGTACACGGTCCTTGTCACCGGAACCTCGATACCGTGCTCCTCTGCCTTCTTCATCAGCACCCCGCAGAACATGTCCACCTCGGTGGGGCGCTTTGCGTCGAGATCCTGGAGCGTAGAATAGCGCGCGTTCTTCCGGTAGCCCATGTTGGAGCGCCGGACCGGCGGTATGGGACAGCCGCAGGCCTTAGCAACCGTCCGAACCTCCTTCTCAAGATCCTCGGAGATGGCCATCACATGTGCACTGTCCTCGTAGGCTCCGATGCCGACCGAGAGGATGGCCTGGGGCAGGTTGTAGCAGATGTTCCGGCAGAACTTCTGCCACTGCCCGGAGAGGATGTCCGGCACGAACTGCGCCCTGCACTGTCCTCTTGCAAAGAGGTCCTCGAGGGCCTGACACCGCTTGGTCTTCTCTTTGGTATCCCGCTCTCCGAAAAAGAGTCCCGTCGTCACGGCGGGATTGAAAGTCACCTCATTTTCCCGATGCTCGGAAGAGATGATCATGTAGGCGTTCACCACATGTTCCTGTCCGATCGCTGCGCCCAGGATCTCCTCGGAGTCGACGCCGTTCAAGAGACTCATGACAATCGTCTGATCCGTGAGGATCTTTTTGATCTCCCCGCATGCGGATGGAAGTCCCGCGTACTTTGTCGCAACAAGAACAAGGTCCGCACCCCTTGCTTCCTCCGGGGTCTTTACGGGGAATACTGCCTTCTCTCCGTTGATTACAAGGCCGTCCCGTTCAAGCCTCTCCTTCCGCGCTCCGTCTGCCACCACACAGAAGTCATCTCCCAGGGCGCCCGCAAGCCCCCAGATAAAGTATCCGCCGATTGCTCCCGCGCCGATAAGCGCCACCGTTCTGATCTCCATGTCCGTATCTCTCCTATTTCTGTCTCAGATCCGTCTTTCAGAACAGCAGGTCTTTCTCATTGACCGCAGCTTCTTTGTCCTGCACCTCAACCCGGGCACTGGAGATCGTCTCCACCTGTGTGCCGCTCTTGTGCGTGCTCTTCAGATACTGCTGACTGCGGTTCGACGCGCTGTGCACAAGGTTCAGCACATAGATGTTGTCGAACCTGTCGTAGATCTCGCCGCCGCTTAAGGCCGAAAGACAGATGAGCTGGGTGTTGTTCTTTTTTGCCATCTCCATCATCGGGCGCAGAAGGTGCGCAGAACTTGCGACGCCAAAGGGGTTGTCCATGACAAGGACCTTGCCCTCATTGCGGTCGGCAAAGATATCATTCTCATCGCGCCGCATGTAGTAGAGAAGGCTCGAGAGAATGACAAAGGCTGAGACGAAGCCCTCTCCGCCGGAGTTGCTCGCAACCTCGCTCCAGGAGATCTGCACCTCCCGGTCGGTCTCCACCTTGTAGATCTGCAGATGGACGTTCGCGGTCCCGACGACGCCGTCAAAGAGCTGCCGGGTTGTGAGGCTCCTGCCCACAAGATCATGCAGCGCCGTGCTCTCCGGCGCACTCTTCAGGCTCTCAAGGCCTGTCTTTACCAGATGGTCGAACATCTCCTCAAGACGTGCCCGGTAGATGCTTTCATTGTCCTCAAAGGACGGGGTTACGATCTTCAGCATCTTTACGGCCCGTTCGTGGAGACGGATGGTCGAGTTCGCGTCCATCTTGCCAAGTTCCGCATGGACGCTGCGGACGTAGTCAAAGAGCTGCCCGATCAGCTGCTTCCGGTCCCTCTCAACAAAGGCAAGATCCACGGAGAGCTTTTCCATCGTCCTGTCGATGGAAAGAAGAATATCCGACAGGTGGCTCTCCACCTGCCCGGCATCTCCCTTCTGAAGGACGAGCTTCAGCGTCTGGATCGGCCGCTGGAAGAACTCTTCCTGATAGGCCGGCTTCTTCCCGATGGTATCCAGTACCATTCGAAGATCCTCTGCCGTATCCTTCTGTTCCTGTTCGAGGCGCCGGTATGTGCTCATAAGATCTGAACCAAAGGCGCGGAGCGCATCGGAGGAGTACGTCGTAAAGTCCTCCTCGAGCTCCTTCTCGTCCTCCATGCCGCTCTCCCGTTCGTAGCCATCGAACATTACCTGCATGTTTGTGTACAGCTGGGCTTTTCGTTCCAGAGCGTTTTTCTGCTTTACGTGCTCTTCCTTTTCTGCGGCAAGCTTTTTCCGAAGTCCCGCGAAGTCCTTCTTCGACACCTCTCTTTTGTCCATCGGCTCCTCGAAACCGGTCTCCTCGCGGATCCTCTGGAGGGCTGTATCGCACCGGCTCTTTGCCACCGCCGCATCGGAGGAGGCTTTCGTCAGAGCGCCCTGCAGGGCTTCGAGTTCCCTGCCGATCCGGTTCAGAACACGGCTCAGGTGATCGTCTTCCTCCTCGCTGTAGGTGACGCCCTCGTAGTCCCCCTGCTCCATCCCGTAGCGCTTTTCCTTGTTCTCGAGCTTTCGCGCTGCCTGATCAAGACTCTTCTGTGCCCTGGTTCTGTCCTCCTCGAGCCCGCGGAGCCTTCCGCTCGTCCGCTCCTCGATCGCCGCAAAGCGCGCCTCCATGGCAGCAGCGTCGGCAAGCGCAGTCTCAGGTATGGAGTCCGGTTTTTCACAGGATGCAAAGGCCGCATACTTCGCGTGCCGTGCCGTGAGATCCTTCAGGGCGCCTGAAAGCTCCGCGATCGCACGGATCAGCTCCCGGTCCCGAAGACCAAGACTGCTCTCTGTCTGGGCTTCTTCCTTCTCCTTTTCCGTAAGATCTGCCCTGAGACACTCCTGCCGTTTTCTCTCTGCAGCATCTTCCAGCATTACCTGGTACTGCTCCTGAAGGGTCTTCAGGTCCCTCTCCTGCCCCGCAAGTGCCTCGAGTTTCCGGCCTGCCTCCTCAATGCTCTTTTGCAGCAGCTGTTTCCGGTCGAGGAGCGCACTCTCCGCATCCTCGGCATCCTTTTGCTTTAGAAGGAGTGCTTCCCGTTCTGCCGCAAGATCCTGTACGTCTTTCTGCGACTTCGTGTACCCGTCAAGGGTGAGCTTCTGGGAGCGCAGGATTTCGGCACGCCTGAAGTACGCATCGGACTCCTGCCTCGTCTCCTGAAGACGGGAGAACGTATTCTGCCGCCGTCCCTTCAGCTCTTCGATCATGCGGGCGAGTTCCTTCTCATCGAGCAGGTGCTCGTTGAACAGCATGTAAAACAGCGTGCCATCCGATGCCCGGACAGGGCCGTCCTCCCCTTCCGCGCTGCCCTCTGCAAGGCTCTCTCTCGTGACAAGCGGAATCGGCGAGGTGGTGTAGATGGAAAGGTGCGCATCGTGAAGTCTTTGCAGTTCCTCCCTCGAGACGATCAGGGCATAGGGAAGGAACGGGTGTGCCTGAAGCAGTGCCCGGTTCTCCTCTTTGCTCCTGCCGTTTCGTCTCGTCCACTGAAGGCCGCTTACCTCCGCAATGCCAAGCTTCTCCAGTGCCTCATGCAGGGCTTTCGGCAGCTCCACGCTCTTTCCGTTTGTCAGGGACTGCAGCTCATTGTCCATCGAGGAGAGCTCCAGCGTCAGGGCTCTGACCTTGTCGTCCAGGGCGGAGCGCTTTGCGGATAAGGCCTCGAGGATTCTGTCGGTACTGTAGAGGTTCTCCTCGCTAAGGGATGCATACTTCAGGATATCCTTTCGGACCCCGATCTCGCTCTCCAGCTCCCTCAATGTCTGGTCTGCGATCTCCTGCTGCCGCTGGTTCTCATAGACTGCATCCAGCGCGGCTTTTTTCGCATCCTTTGCGCTCCGGATTTTTCCCTCCATGGTGGAGAGCTCTGCGGAAAGACTGGCCTGTTCCTTTTTGCAGGATTTGGCCGCGCTCTGAACGTCCTCTTCCTCCTTCTGAAGCATTCCGTCCGGATACGTCCCGTCGATGCTTCTTAAGAGGCTTCTGCCAAAGCGCCTGTTGTAGTCAGCCTCGATACGGTCATAGGCTTTGACGGAGGCAGTCAGCCCCGCGATCTTTTTCTCTGCCTGTGTGATCTGTCCCCGAAGATCTTTCTGCGCCTCTTTTGCCTTCCGGATGCCGGCCTCCGCCTCATCCTTTTCCGCAGCTGCGGCATCACGCTTCTGGCCGGTTTCCTTCTCCTGCTCCTGATACCAGCGGTTCAGAGAAAATCCAAGAAAGTTCCGCTCCGGAGCAAGTTCCTGCTCGTTTTGTCTTGCGACCTCCATCTGCTGCAGGATGCCGGAAAGATCCGCCTTCGCAGAGAGAACATCGGCAAAAAGGCCGGCAAGCTCGAGCCGGTGCTGGGAGGCAATCGTCTCCTGCTGTTCCTCCTTCTTGTCGTCAAGCTCCTGCCCTGCCTCTTCCTGCCTTTTGGTTTTCTGCTCCAGGTTATCCTCTTCTGCATACCATCTGCCGGAGAGCTCCTCATAGGTGAGCTTTTTCAGCTCGTCCTCCACCTGGCTGATCTGATCCTCCTCAGCCGTGGCATCGAAGGATGCGTCCTTTGCAAGTTTCTCCATGTCAGACCTGAAGGAGAGGATGGTCGAGAGTTCATCAAGTCTTGCGCATTTTGCGCCGACAAGAGCCTGCGACTTTGCAAGGAGCGTCTTTCCGTCTTCCCGGAAGAGCTGCACGGTATCTCTTCTCCGGATCTGGGTTTCATTCTGCGCGCAGGAGAGGATGTACTTCTCCGTGAGGTCCTGATACCCCCGCATCCTGCTCCCGTCGGTATCATCCGGGTTGGAGCCCCGGGTCAGCTTTTTCTCGATCTCGTCGAGAAACCACTTCTCGATGAGGTCCTTTTCCGTCTTGCAGTCGGAGAACAGTTCACCGAGGCCGCTCTCCTGTTCGTTGACCTTGTGGATGATGTTCTCCCACTCCCGGTAGTTGATCCGAAACTCCTGAAGACGCCGGAAGTACTCCCGGGACTGGGCACTGTTGTTCATGTCAAAGGATGCGAAGTCCATCTCCGGATTTCTCCGGTACTGATCAAAGAGGGTTTTGCACTGACCGAAGGTTTTGAGATGCACACTCTTCCCGTCATGTTCAATGACAGGAAGATGCGCGATATCGTTCTCGCAGTCCTCCCGGTAGACGCTGATCACGTTCTGGATCTCCAGCTGATCCTGCCCGGAATCCTCAAGTTTTGGATTCTTCCGGACCATCATGCCGGTCATTACATATCCCGCTCCCTGGTCGAGTGCCCACTCCACGAGTATGAACGAAGGCTGTGGAGAGGTGAAGTAGGACGAGAACTTCCGGTTCTTTACGTTCCGGTACCTTCCATGCACAAAGGGCGCCGTGATCATCTGCACGAGCACCGACTTTCCGCCGCCGTTCTGGAGCGACAGGAGTGTGCTCTCCCCGTTCAGGTCAAAGGTTTCGTCGGAGATCCTGATCGCATCGTGGTTGTAGTTGATGTTGATCAGGCGAATGCGGCTGATCTTACTCATCGCTTTCCTCCTCTCCCGTATGGCGCAGCACCGAAAGAACGCGCTCATAGTTGACCCTGTTCAGAAGGTTCCAGTCCATGAAGTGGTCGAGTTTTGGCATGGTCTTGATCATCTCGTCCTTCTCGATATAGGCGATGAGCCCCTGTTCCTCGAGGAAGTGGAGGATATTGTAGAGAAAGCCCTCCTTTGTGGTGCGCCGCCTCGAGAGAGCATTGTCGGAGCGCAGGGACTCCCAGGCATGCTGCATCTCGGAGAAGGCCATGCCGACCCTTGCCTGTTCGTTCCGGTCATACCGGTCACACCCTTCCTTCAGGTAGGAGCTGATTTTGTTCTGCAGATCCCCGGTCCGAAGAAAGTCCCGCGTTCTCGCGCTCGTGCCCTGCCCGTCATAAAACTCGACGAGGATCACGAGAATCACGAACATCGCAAGGTAGTAATCCCGGTTCATCGCGTTGCTGCGGCACAGCCTCTCCTTCAGTTCCTGCCTCGAGTATCCGAAGTACAAATTGTCCTCCTTCGGGATCAGATAGATGACATCGGCATAGCGCTCGATGTCGCAGCGGGAGAACTCTCCCTGCTGCTTCACCAGCATCTGAACCTCGGCGCTCTGCGTAAAGGCACGATACAGGGAAGGGTTTGCCTCCTCCGAAAGTTCATGCTTTTCCACCAGCACGGAAAAGATCTCCTGTGCCTTCTGAATATCCTCATTCTCATAACTCATGGTCGGCCTGTGCATCCTCCACTTTCAGACAGACATTGGAGCAGCGGATGGTTTTTTCTTTCCCATCCTCTGCAGGGACGTGTTCAAAAACCACCGGACTGTGGTCCTTCAGCCGGTAGATCAGGATCCTGTGAATTCCCGAAAGCTTTGGGTCTTCGTCAAGAATATTCAGGACCATCAAAGAGAGTTCAAAGGTCTCCGGGGCTTCAATGAGATACTCGGACCGCTCTCTGCGAAGCGCATCGATGTCGAGCACCTGAGCCCTGAGAAGCTCCACCATGATCTCCTTGAAGATTCCGACGTTTGGAAGAAGCTCCTGCCGGAGAGCGGGATCATCTCTCGTTGCAAGATCGAGCTGATAGAGTGTCACCCGGCCGGTCTTTGCAAGTTCATGCAGAATCAGTCTCAGGCACTTCTCATAACGGGAAAGCTTTTCCTTCCGCAGTCTTTCCTGCTCCCGCAGCCATTCTTCCTCGTCGAAGTCTTCGGTCTCAACGCTCTCCCCCTCGGCCTGTGCGTAGTGCACGGACTGCACCTGCATCGCCTTGTTGATATTGAAGATCTTTTCCGGGTCCCGGACAAAAAGCGGAGAGAGGAACCGGTTCAGATCCCACAGAGGCTCCGGATTGTCGAGGATGGGATCAAAGAGCTTTTCGCGAAGCGGGAAGCGCTGTACTGCAGTAAAGGCAGAGACCTTCTCGAGTTCCTGACTGTAGGGGCTTCGAAGGTCGAAGTGCCCGTTCAGGATGCGCTGGTACTCGTCGATTGCCCGGGAGAGATAGGACTCGATCTCCACCAGATTCGAGAGCCGCTCCTTCTCCGCCTCGTCAAAGCGCGCCGGGTCCATGCCGCGAAGCTCCATCTCCCGCTTCCGGACGGTTTCCCGGTACCCCGCAAACTTCTCCCTCGTGCTGTCGATGGTGTCGAGGTCCTCCTCGAGAATCTGCCGGTAATCCGCGGTCTCGTAGGAGAGCGCATTCCTCCGGATCTGGAGCATCGCCTCCTGGATCTTCTGAATCTGAATCCGCATGAGGTTGAAGATGTTTTTGACATCATCGAGGGCCTTGTCATAGCTCTGCTTCTCGAGATGGAGCTTGAAGATCATCTCGTGGATGGAGAGCTTCAGGTTGTCCTCCACCTCCAGCGTCCCGAGGAGCAGGTTGTATCCGTCGTCGGTGAGATAGTAGGACGTCCGCCGCACCTCGCCGTCCACGTAGACGATGCGGTTTGCGATGTAGCTGATGCGGATCTGCTGCATGCTTTTGCTCTCGAAATCAAAGCCCTCAAAGTACATCGGACTTCCGCCGTTGGAGAGGATTGTATTGATCACAAAGTCGGAAAGCTCATGGCACTGGTCGTAGGAAAGCGGGTGGCAAAAGCCTGTCGCATTCAGATCGTCCACATAGACCGTGATGTCGTCCAGAGTGCAGGCCTCCTCCTTCAGGGACTGCTCCATGACAAAGAGGAGAATGCAGTAGATCAGGTTCAGCTCCTCGTCGGGGCTCTCGATTCCGTAGTCCTTCCAGGTCTGCTTCTGCGAGCTGTTCAGGACCAGCAGGCTGTAGAGCCCGACATTTTTCATGCGCCTTGCAAAGTTTTTGAGAAATCCGTACTCCATCAGTAGTCCGCCTCATTCAGGATTTCCTGGGGAATATAACAGCCATCGCTCAGGATCTGTTCCATCCGCTGCACGCTTTCTGTATCAAAGTACGAAAAGAAGGCGCCGGACACGTTCCGGTTCTGTCTCTCTTTCGTTTTGGGAAGCAGAACGCCCTGCCCCTTTTGCAGCATGGCAAGATAGGCTTCCCCAAAAGGCAGAATCTCGATCCCGTACAGGGACAGAAAACGCTCCCGCAGGTGCTCATAGATGCCGATCCCCTCATAATCGAGATCCCCGAAGTAGTAGAAATGATTGCCCGGATCCTTCATGTACGGCTCCGCAGAGATGGAAAAGTCCGAAAGGCTTGCGACGGCCTTCTTCCCCGCGCCGTAGATCAGGGTATCGATGGTTTTGCCAAGAATGGTGTTCTGCCCCGCAAGAAGGTGTGAGCGCATCCCGCAGAAGGGGTCCTTGTTCTCGAGGATCAGAAGGTTCTGCGGCACAGCCCGGCTTCCCGCATAATAGGAAAAAGGCTCCGCGGTCTGAACGGTGTTGAGAGCGCCTATCTCCAGGCCGCAGTGGGACAGCAGGGTCTTTCCACCGCCCTGTGACAGAAACTTCTCCCGGTGAAAGATCATGAAGGATCTCTCGTTGACAGAGACCGGGCGGGAGAGCTCCTGTCTGTGATCTTTGAAGAATGCCGAGAGAAGCCGTACATCATCCCGCTCCTTTTCATAGGTGGAGAGGTTTCGCAGGTAGTAATCCACCCGGATCTCCGGTACCGTGTCATACAGCAGCTCATCCTTCAGATCCGAGTAATCCCGGTCCTTTGTCATCTCCCAGTAGGAAAGCGCAAGAGCAGGACGGCGGCCGTTGGTCTTTGCCCTCTGAAGCGGCGTGATCTTCCCGGAATCCAGAAGCGCATGAACGTAATGTACCTGTTCCTCGTAAGGGAGGTTTTCGCGTCCCGCAAGAAGATCTTCAAGCTTTACCTTCCGTTTTCCCATGCATGTTCCTTTCATGTCTCCTGTTATAGTCAGATTGTCCTTAGCAAATACTACCACAGATGCCGTATAATGCCCCTCGTAGTGTGGAGAACTACTTACATGAAAAAGACATCTCATGTCACTCTCTGGCACCACCTCCGCAAGTACCGCCTGTTCTGTGTCCTGGCACCGCTGTTCATGGTCGGCGAAATCAGCGTCGATCTCATACAGCCGGATCTCATGGCTCAGATCATCGACGACGGAGTGGCCCAGGGGAACCTGTCCCTCGTCCTTTCCATCGGCATCCGCATGATCCTGCTCGTCATTGCCGGCGGCACCTGCGGCGTCCTGTGCGGCGTCTTCGCCAACATCGGGTCCCAGCGCTTTGGCAACGATGTGCGCAAGGATCTCTTCTCTCATATCCTGGATCTGTCCTTTGAGCAGACCGACGCCTTTTCCACCGGGTCTCTCGTCACGCGTCTTTGCAGCGACGTGACCCAGATCCAGAACCTTGTCATAACCCTGATGCGGGGACTTGTCCGCGCAGGCCTGATGTTTTGCGGCGGTATCTCCATGCTCTTTCATGAATCCCCTCGCTTTGCCCTCATCGCCCTGTGCGCCCTGCCCTTTATCGTGGCCGCGATCCTCTTCTTCCTTCATAAGGCATCCCCGGCCTACGCCCTCGTTCAGGAAAAGCTCGACGGCGTGAACACCGCCGTGCAGGAAAATCTTGCCGGTGACAGGGTCGTGCGCGCCTTCGTGCAGGAGGACGCGGAGCAGAAGCGCTTCGACAAAGTCAATCAGGACCTGTGCGATACGACGCTGAAGGTCAACGAGCTGATCGCCCTCCTTACGCCGTACACGAACATCGTCCTGAACCTCTCCGTCATCCTGCTCCTTCGCCTTGCCGGCAAAGAGGAGCTCTTAGGCAGCAGCCTGCAGTCCGGTGCCGTCATCGCCTCGATCACCTACATGACGATGATCCTCAATGCGGTGACCTTTCTTGCGGACATGTTCCAGAACCTGACCCGCGCCTTCGCCTCGGTGCGCCGCGTGGAGGAGGTCCTGAACACAGAGCCCGTGATCCGGGACGGGGCAGAGGCCGAACCCGAACAGGATACCGGAAGCATTACCTTTAAGGATGTCTCCTTTACCTATCCCGGTACGGAAGAGCCGGTGCTCTCCCACATCTCCTTCTCCCTGAAAAAAGGACAGACCCTCGGCATCATCGGCGCGACGGGCTGCGGCAAGACAAGCCTTGTCCAGCTCCTTCCCCGCTTCTATGACGCGACAGACGGTTCCATCCGGATTGACGGAAGGAACGTGAAGGACTTCTCCCTGACGGATCTTCGGCATCGGATCGCCTACGTCTCACAGAAGGCAGAGCTCTATTCGGGGAGCATTTCCTACAACATCTCCTTCGGGCGGGAGAGCGTGACAGATGATGATCTTACAGACGCCGCCCGCATCGCACGGGCGAACGGATTCATCAGGGAGCAGAAGAACGGATACGACACCGAGGTGACCGAGAGCGGTCATTCCCTCTCCGGCGGACAGAAACAGCGCATCAGCATCGCAAGAGCCCTTGCCGGGAAGGCAGAAATCCTCGTCCTCGATGATGCAACCTGCGCCCTCGATCTTGCCACCGAGGCAGAGCTCTATGAGGAGCTCAAAAAGAAGCGGCAAGGCCTCACGAAGGTCATTGTCGCCCAGCGCATCCACTCGATCGAGGATGCGGATCAGATTCTGGTCCTCGACCACGGGAAAACGGCGGGACTTGGCACCCACAGGGAGCTGATTCAGAACTGTCCCATCTACCGCGACATCTGCGAGCTCCAGCTCGGAAAGGAGGCCCTCGATGCCTGAGAAGGAAAAAACGCAGATCCGGATCGGGGGCGGCCGTCACCCCGGGATGGCACAGAACGTCGAAAAGCCAAAGCACGCAAAGGACGCCGCAAAGCGTCTTCTCTCCTACTTTGGCAGAGAGAAGTGGTTCCTTATTTTCCTCTTTCTTGCGGTTGGCGTTGCAACCGTGACCCAGGTCTTCGCCCCGATCTGTCAGGGCAATGCGATCGATGCGATCTTTGACAGGTCCACGGGAGGGCTGAAGCGCCTCCTTTTCACGCTCCTTGCCCTCTACATCGTACAGGCGCTCTCGAGCCTTGCGCAGTCGCTCATCGCAGCCCTGCTCTCGCAGCGTGTGACGCTTCGCATGCGCCATGACCTGTTCCTTAAAATCGACCACCTGCCCGTCCCGTACCTTGACACCCACTCGAGCGGTGACATCATGAGCCGCATGACGAGCGATGTCGAAAACATCTCCCAGACGATCTCGACCTCGGTGGCCGCCTTTGTCTCCGGCATCCTGCAGACGATCGGCACGATCGTGATCATGTTCCTCGTGAGCTGGCAGATGAGCCTTGTGACCCTGATCTCGGTGTTTGCATCCCTTGTCGCGACAAAGCTCCTCTCCGGCGTGCAGCGCCGTGCCTTCCGGAAGCGCTCCGAGGTTCTCGGAGAACTCGACGGATATGCGCAGGAGATGGTCACCGGATACCGGACCATCACCGCCTTCAGCCGGCAGGATCATGTGAAAAAACAGTTCAATGACGTCTCTGACCGCCTGACAGGCGCCGGCATCCGCGCCGAGATCCTCGGCGGCTCCACCGGTCCCATCATGAACTGCATCTCCAACGCGGACTTCGTTCTCGTCGCCCTGGCCGGCGGCTGCGCGGCACTTACGGGGCTTCTCTCCATTGGTACCGTGAGCGCCTTCCTCATCTGGGCAAAGCAGATCTCAAGGCCCATCAACGACATCGCCCAGCTCTTCGGCACGATCCAGACGGCCCTTGCCGGTGCGGAGCGCGTGTTCCAGCTGATGGACGAGAAGGACGAGAACAACGAGGGAACGAAAATTCCGGATCCCATGAAGGGAGAGGTGAAGTTCCAGGACGTCACGTTCTCGTACACGCCGGGGCACCCGGTCCTTACGGACTTTAACCTCACGATTCGCCCCGGAGAGAAGATCGCCCTCGTCGGAGCAACGGGCTCCGGCAAGACGACCGTCGTAAACCTGCTGCTTCGGTTCTACTTCCCGGACTCTGGCTCCATCTCCATCGACGGCGTCGACATCAAAGAGATGGACCGCTCCTTCCTTCGGAAAAACACGGCGATCGTGCTGCAGGATACGGTGCTGTTCTCGGATACCATCGCCGGGAACATCCGCTACGGCAATGCCGGGGCGACCGATGAACAGGTGCAGCAGGCGGCGGTGCTTGCAAACGCCGATCCGTTCATACAGCTTTTGCCGAAGAAGTATCAGTTCTTCCTGAAGCGCGCCGGCGAGCGTCTCTCCCAGGGACAGAGACAGCTCCTCACCATCGCCCGCGCCATGGCGGCGGATCCGAAGATCCTGATTCTCGATGAGGCAACCAGCAGCGTCGACACCAGGACCGAAAAACACGTCCAGAGCGCGATGACGAATCTCATGGAAAACCGGACGAGCCTTATCATCGCCCACCGCCTCTCCACCATCCGCGACGTCGACCGGATCCTCGTCCTCGACCACGGCCACGTGACGGAGAGCGGAACCCACGAGGAACTGCTGAAAAAGAAGGGCACCTACTACGACCTGTACATGACCCAGTTTGCGGGAAAGGCGACGTGATCAGCCGCAGAAAACGCCAAAGACCGGACAGAAGAGATCCAAACGTTCTCTCCTGTCCGGTCTTTTACAGTTTCCCTGATTTTCCCAGATCTTATTTCATTGTGACGAGCTCATACTGCCTGGTCCCGAGGCCGATCTTCTCGCCCTGCTCGAGTGTCTCCTTCCAGGCGACGTTCGGGTTGCTGTCCTTGAAGTGATCGTGATGGCAGTGCCAGTCCGGCTTTGCCAGGTTGTCGCCAAGCTGGGAGTTGCGGATCGGATCCGCCTTCTGACACAGGTCCACACAGGCCTGATCCAGGGCAACGGGATCGAAGGATGCGAGCATGCCGATGTTCGGCAGGATCGGCGCATCGTTCTCGCCGTGGCAGTCGCAGTTGGGCGACACATCGGTGATGAGACTGATGTGGAAACAGGGTCTTCCGTCGCAGACCGCCTGGGAGTACTCGGCGATCCTGCGGCACAGAAGCTCATTGGCATCCCAGTTGTCGTTCTCGATCGCATCAAACGAGCAGGCACCGATGCAGCGGCCGCACCCCTTGCAGATGTCGGGGTTGATGTAAGCCTTTCCGGTATCATAGCTGATCGCATCCGAACCGCACTCCCGTGCGCAGCGATGACAGCCGCGGCACTTCTCGGTAATGACATGGGGCTTTCCGCTGTTATGCTGCTGCATCTTGCCGGCGCGGGAGCCGCAGCCCATGCCGATGTTCTTCAGGGTGCCGCCAAAGCCTGTCGACTCGTGGCCCTTGAAGTGGGTGAGGGAGATGAACACGTCCGCGTCCATGACCGCCTTGCCGATAAACGCCGTCTTGCAGTACTCGCCGTTTCGAACCGGCACCTCGATGTCATCGGTGCCGCGAAGGCCGTCCGCGATGATCACGGGACATCCGCAGGTCATCCAGTTGAAGCCGTTGACCTCGGCGCAGTACATGTGGTCAATGGCGTTCTTCCGGTAGCCCGGATAAAGCGTGTTGCAGTCCGTGAGGAACGGCTTCCCGCCGAGCTCCTTTACGACGTCCGCCACCGCCTTCGCATAGTTCGGGCGAAGATAGGCGATGTTGCCCATCTCCCCGAAATGCATCTTGATGGCGACAAGCTTGCCGTCCATGTTGATGTCACCGATTCCCGCGCGGCGGATCAGCTTCTGGAGCTTCTCGGGAAGCGAGACGCCAAGCGTTGTCCGAAAGTCCGTGAAATATACCTTTGCCTGTTCCATAGAAACCCTCCAAACAGTCCTGATGAGATGAGAAAAAACTGTTCCTTCAGTATACACCGAGTGCGCGAAGAAGCAGCAGAACGAGTACCACGAGGATGATCGGGCGAACGACCTGTGCTCCCTTGTCCATGACGATTCCGGAGCCGATGAGGTTTCCGGCGACGTTGCAGGCGGCCGCGGCAAGCCCCAGGGGCACGATGACGCTGCCGCTTAAAAGAAACAGTACCAGCGCCGTGATGTTGCTCGCAAGGTTGATGCACTTTGCCTGCGCGTTTGCCGTGCGGATCGAAAGCTTTGCAAACACGGTGAAGGCGATGATAAGAAACGTCCCGGTCCCCGGCCCGTAGAGTCCGTCATACATGCCGATCAGAAACGCCGCAAGGACCGCGATCGCGATGGTCTTCCCGGTGACCTGGGTCTTGCTCTCCTCCCGGTCCTTAAAGAGCTTCGGATTGAGCACGAAGAAGGCGACAACGGGCAGCACGAAGAGCAGGATCCGCCTGAGGATATCCTCCGGCAGGTGCAGGGAGAGCCTTGCCCCGAGGCTTGATCCCACGATCGCCGCGATCACCGTCGGGATCGCGATGCGGATGTTCACAAGGCCGTGCTTCAAAAACCGCACGGTGGTCGTAAAGGTGCCGCAGGATGAGGACATCTTGTTGGTCGCGATGGCGCCGTGGACCGGAAGGCCCGCAATAAGATACGCGGGCAGGGAGATCAGTCCTCCGCCGCCCGCGATGGAATCCACAAGTCCCGCAAGAAAGACCAGGGGACAGACGATGAGAAATGTTTTGGGTGTCAGCACAGGCTCTCCTCTCCATTTGTGCCCCGGGCAAGATAGCGCATGACGCGGCTCTTTGCCCCGTCGCTTAAGGAAACAAGCCCGGTCTGAAGAAGGGCCGGGATTGTCTCCTCATAGAAGCGCCGGACTTTCTCCGGCGATATTTCCGTCTCGATCTCCGCCATACTGCCCGGCTTCATCACCGGATCAAACAGGTGCAGGATCTGAACCTCCTTCGGCGAAAGGAGAGTAAGGTTCTGTCCGTCGAGGGCATAGGTCAGTCCTCTTCCCGTCATGCACAGGGGACGGACACCGAAAAGGCGCACGCCGGTAAAATTACCGTCCTCATCGCTGATCGAGCGGGTGGTGAGCCGGACGAACACCTTCTGCCGTCCGATGGTCAGGCGGAATTCTTTCCCGTCGGCATCGCGCGCCTCCACCTCCTGCCCTTCCATCGCCGCATAGAAAAGATCGAGCGGCAGGCCGGACAGCAGAACGCCGTCCCCCTGCAGGCCTTTCGTCTCCTCTTCTGCAGCTGCACAGGTGGTGAGAAAGGAAAGAGCAGGCAGAGACTCCTCTGTAAAGTCTGACGTATCCCCGTACTCTTTGAGGAAGGCCGCAGGATCCGTGATCTTTTCTGTCTCTCCCGTTTCCGGGTCTGTTACAGAAAACGCAGCCGTCAGAGAACTCTCCCGGACTTCGAGGACCGTGCGCAGAACCAGGGGATCTTTTTCCGGAACAGCCGCATCATTTGAAATGCTCCTCTCAAGATCCGTGAAGCGGTCCTCCGATCTCTCTTCCCCTTCGTGCTCCTGCAGGTACTTCCATACAAGTCCCGCTGCGATAAGACCGAAGGGATCCAGCACTCCGTCCGTGCAGAGAAGCGGCAGAGCGCTTTCTCCTCTCAGGACCACAAGATCCTGAAGGCGTCCTTCCCGAACCGCGCCGTTTACCGTTGCTTCTCCCTCGATGTCGCAGAGAAGTACGCTGAAGTACCAGACGCCTCCCGCCATGTCAGCAAAAAGGTCCATGTACGGTCCGGAATCGTCCTCCCCGGCCCGCTCCATGAAGGCGATCGCCCTGTTTGCAAGGCGCGCTGTCCCCGGGGTGGCAGTATACCCCTGAAGAAGGGCGGTATCCGGCAGTTTCCCGTCTTCTGTTCCCTCCTCACGGAAAGAAAGCGTCTTCCCCTCCTTCAGGAAAGACGCTGCGGGATATCGCTGCCTGGAGCACATGCCCGCTTCCGGACGATCACTCACGCTTTTTCTCCTTCCTCACATGGATCCCGGGGCAGGAGAGCAGGGCCGGGAGCACACGCTTTTCGAAGGTGTCCATCTCGTCTTTGCTCACCGCAAAGTGCACCTTCCCTCCGGGTCCTGTCACCGCATCGAGCATGGTAAGGCTCTTTGCCTCTTCGGTGGTGAGCTTTGTCAGCGCGTTCTTTGTCAGGGCGTAGTCGTGGTCGACACCCTTATAGCGCACCGGCCTTGTGCCCGTGACAAGGGCGCCGTCCCCGATCTCATGGATCACGAGATTGCAGGAGATCGCGTCCCTCCCGATCCGAAGATCACGCCTGCGGTTCAGCCTGACATGCTGTCCCTCTGCCGCCTGATAGAACAGATCCATCGTCCAGCCGGCAAGCTCGATCCCGGCCGCGGTCTTTGCATCTTTGGTTTCACCCTTCTCCACAACCATGGTGAGGAAGTGCAGCAGGCGCTCTGAGACGGGTGTCATCTTCTGGCGGGAAAAATCAATGCGAATCTCATCTGCAAGAGACAGGGCCCGGCACTCACCGGCAGCCCTCACAAAGTCCGAAAGGTTGGTCAGCGGCACCTTCTGCTCCCCGGCGTTGCCCGCCTCAAAGGAAAGGGTCATCTTTCCAAGCCGCGTGGACAGGCACGGCACCAGCTCCACCTGCGGAAGGTCCGGGTCCGGCGCATGATGCTCCGCCTCATTTGCTGCAGCGTCCATGAGCGCCTCTGCAGGATCCTCTCCGGAAGGCTGCGCGTCTGTTCCGCTGTCCGGGGAAAGCAGGGGGCCGTGCTCCTCGATGGCTCTTGCGAGCATGAGCAGGGCAACCATGGCAAAGCCGTCCAGCTTCCTGGTCTCCATGAGGTCCGTGGCGCTACCCTGCGGCTCGACGTGGCCGTCCGTGATCTGATGTACCTCTTCCGTAAAGCCTGCGAGCTTCTGATCGACGAGTACTCCCCGAAGGATCACGTACAGGTTGTCACGCACCAGCGGCATGTGAAACCGCACGATCTGCTGTCCCGAAACGTTTTTCCCGATCTGCAGCTCCATGGCGCCGATCCTTCCGTCGGGGACAGGATCCCGCAGCTGATCTGCCCCGTCCGTTGTCCCCGTGGCAAGGATCAGATACGCCGCAACCAGTGCCCCGTCCTGCAGTTCAAAGCCCTCGAAGAGACGGCTCCCGTCACCGCTCTCCTGCTCCTTATCTGCAGTCTTTACCTGTGTCCGTTCCTTTTTCTCGACTTCCATCCAGTCGAAATGTTCCGGCACCTGCAGTCCGCCGCTGTTGGGACGAAGGCGCCTGTTTCGTCTCCAGTGTTCCGTTCCAAAGTATTCCCGCATGTTTCCAGGTACCCCCGTGTGTTACTGCTGTGGGATCTCGATTCCCTTCTGCAGCTTCAGCCGCAGCATGTAAATCGTCATCATTGCAAAACCGTCGAGCAGGACGTTTCCGTTGAGGTCGTAGGACGTCTTCTGCTTCGGCAGATCACCCGTAAGAAGGAAGGCGGAGCTCATGTCCCAGATATCCTCGGAAAAGAGCACCATCTCCTTATTCTCGATGCTGCCCCGGATCCGCACCACCTGCAGGTTGTCGTGCAGGAAGAGCGAAAAGTCATAGCGAAGTGTTCCTGCAGTATCGTCTTCTCTTTTCACATCCAGGGTGAGCCGCCCGTACTGATAGCGATCCGCTCCCGTCATCGCATCGCCGTCCGCATTCGTCCGGTTGTCCCGCATCGCGTTGATGAGATCATCAAACTGTGCCGAGGAGAAGGCGAGCGTCCGGTAGCGGCGAAGAAGATCGTCGAAGTTGAACGATTCTTCCCGGTTGACCGGGATCCGGACCTCCGGGTGGTCTCCTGTCACCTTCTGCCCCTGCTGTTCCTTCCGCTTTCGGATCTCCTCGTCCGTCACGTCAAGGGACGTGATGATGAAATCGGTGAGCGGCCTCGGATCCTGAGGCATCGAGGTCCAGAGATCCTTCACCCGCTGGATCTCCTGCTCCCGGAACTTCTTGTAGGTTCTCGCCGCATAGTTTAGTGACGACTCCACCGTCACGATGTGCCCGTATTTCTTTTCAAGATACAGAAGCGCTGCCGCCGCATGGGCGCAGAAGCCCGTGCCGTCGGCCTCGCAGCTGATATCGTCTGCAGAGAAGGTCTCCCCTTCGTTTCTGGGGAACTTCCGGAACGTCACCGTAAAGATCGAGTCCTGCGGCGGGACAAAGTCGACGGAAAGCCCTCTCTCATCGAGGACATCGTCCGAGATCTCCGGGAGCATGGTCTGCGCCTTCTGCAGATCCTCCGGGGTAAACAGGGATCTCCAGAGCACCTTTTTCGTAATCCGTCCCGCAGGAATCAGCGAGGGATTCTTCCGGATTTCCTTTTCAAAATATGCAACTGCTGCATGATCGTTTCCGTTTTCTGACATGATACGTCCTTTCCATGGGTCTCATTTCAATAATAACTGAATTGCGCCAAAAGAAAAACCGAAAATTGCAATTTTGCAAGTGGCAGCCTGCCCAACACTCTTCTGATTTCGTGTACAATAAGCACATACGGAGGTTTTGAACCATGTCTGAAAAACTGGATCTCAAGGAAATCGAAACACAGAGTTACCAGGCCGTCTCCGAGATCTGCCGGGAGGCACATCTGCACGGCGGCAGCCTGTTTGTCGTCGGCTGCTCCTCGAGCGAGGTGCAGGGCGACAAGATCGGCACGGCGACAAACGTCGAGGTGGCAGAGGCCATCTACCGCGGCATCGCAAAAGCCCTTTCGGAATGCGGCGCCTCCATGGCGGCGCAGTGCTGCGAGCACCTGAACCGTGCCCTCGTCGTCGAGCGTCCGGTGATGGAGAAGTATGACCTCGAGCAGGTCAACGCCATCCCGCAGCCCAACCACGCGGGCGGTGCCTTTGCAACAGTGGCCTATCAGCAGTTCGCGGACCCGGTGCTCGTCGAGAGCATTGATGCACGTGCGGACGCCGGAATCGACATCGGCGGCACGCTCATCGGCATGCACATCCACCCGGTGGTGGTGCCGCTTCGGATCAGCCTGAAGAAGATCGGCGAGGCCAACATCATCTGTGCCCGCCGCCGCCCGAAGTATGTCGGCGGACAGAGAGCAATCTACGACAAGAACCTGATGTAGGAGGCAGATGAGCCCGAAAAGACACAGAACAACCAAACGCGCTCACCCGGTGCGCCACTTTTTTGCAGTCCTGTTCAGGACACTCCTTCTGATCTTCCTTGTAACACTCGTCTGCGTTCTCCTCTGGGGATACCGCGTTGCAAGGAATGCCATCGCAGAGCGTCCCTTCTCCGAGATGGCAGAAAAGATCGAGAGTCAGGAGAACTTCGTTCCCTACGACGAGCTGCCCTCCGACTACGTCGATGCGGTGGTCGCCGTCGAGGACTCCCGCTTCTTCTACCACAACGGCGTCGACATTTTTTCGATCGGCCGGGCCTTCTGGACGAACCTGACGAGCGGCACCACGGTCGAGGGCGGGTCCACGATCACCCAGCAGCTGATGAAGAACCAGTACTTCTCCGGCGTCTCCGGCGTGTTCCGGAAGGTCCCGGAGATGTTTACGGCACTCATGGTGGGAAAAGGTTTTCTCGAAAGAAGAGATCTTTGCGCTGTACGCGAACAGCATCTACTTCGGGGCGGGATACTACGGGATCTACGATGCGGCAGAGGGCTACTACGGCGTGACGCCGCAGGAGCTCACCTTCAATGAGTCGACGATGCTTGCCGGCATCCCGAATGCCCCGTCCGTCTACTCCCCGAAGGTCAATCCGACCCTTGCCAGGGAGAGACAGCAGAAGGTCATCTCCAGCATGGTCACCTGCGGGTATCTCACGCAGGAAGAGGCCGATGAGCGCATGAAAACCAAATAGAAGGCAAAAGAACAGGGGCGGGAAGAGCCAATCGCTTTTCCCGCCCCTGAACTGTCTTAAGAGGACTCAAATCCTTCTGTTATTTCCCGCTGCCTTTCTGTCAGTCGCGGATCTTCAACTCCCTCGCCGCAACTGATGCGCAGATCGAGGCAATGCCCGTCACCAGCAGATAGAACGCGAACAGGTAGCTGATCGCAATCGAAGTCTGTGGCAGGAACAGGAAGATGATCGAGACGATGATGTTCACGATGCCCTCAAAGAGAAGCCAGCCGCCGCCCTCTGCCTGGAAGAACTTCACCCGGTTGTAGGCAACGCACTCCTCGACGCCAAAGAGCATGAGGTTGATCGCGATGATGAACGCGAACGTCCCGAGCATCACATCCGCAGGCGATGTCAGAAGCAGGATGCCGAGGATAATGTTCAGGATACCGCCAAGGATCGTCCCGCCGGTCCGAAGAAAGATCGGGACCTGACTTGCCGCGTAGATCTGCGCGATGCCGACCACGATGAGAAGAATCGATGCGATGTACTCCATCGCGATCATCGACTGGAACGGAAAGGCGGCGCACAGGATCCCGAGGATCACCATGAGAATCCCGCCCACAAGGCTTGATGTGCGGAACTTTTTGACATTGCCGTTCCAGAACGACTGCAACTCATTTCTGTAATCTTTACCATTATCGTAAAAGAGCATGACCTTACCTCCAGAATCATCTGTATTTCATTTGTTCTAGAAATAGTGTAACAGTAACAAGAGAACAAGACCATGGACAAAATTGCAAATTTGTACTATCAGTCAGTTTTTCAGCACAAAAAATCCCGAACGGGATATCCGGGATCTTTTCTCCCTTTAAATACAAGAACCTCTAAACTTAGAACTATAGCCTGGAACCCTATGATTCCAGGAAAAATCATTGGTTGATACTAGCCGATCAACGGTAGAAAGGCGTTGTTCGGGCAAGTTTATCTACAAATATC
>Ga0256406_1001789_pt1 | contig 33086 bp, 17 predicted proteins | sample RumenRJG_03DNA_FD_185986 | JGI IMG/M metagenome (GOLD analysis project Ga0256406, IMG submission 185986) | Bovine rumen microbial communities from Lethbridge, Alberta, Canada - RJG_03 | ecosystem: Host-associated > Mammals > Digestive system > Stomach > Rumen | place: Canada: Alberta | collected...
CGGCCAACTTCACATTTTCCCTGACGCTGTAGGTGACCGGCTTGCCGTTCTCATATGCGTCCAGTCCGGTGTAGGCTGCTGTCCACTTGTCGCCGCTGCCCGTGATGGTGGGCACCGCGTTCTCGACTTTGGATTCCTTGCCGTCTACCGTCTTGTACAGGCTGAGCCAGGAAGCAAATTCATCCTTCATCGGCCGCTTGCCATCCTGGTTGCCGCAGTCGGACCACTGCTTCGTGATCTCGATGCTTGTTTTCTGAACATCATCTTCTATTTCAAGAAGTGAACCTTGTGCCTTAACACCTGAAGGTGCCGGATCCAGGATCTGGATCTGCCGATAGTTGTCGACCTTGAAATGAATATCTTTAACTTTATCGTAACCAGTGGGTGCAGTTATTTCCTTCAGTACATATTCTACCCCCGGCGTAAGCCTTGAAATAGTTAGGGTTCCGTTGTCTGAAGTTGTCTTCTTTTCACAAAGCTTTGTACCCGCTCCGTCTTCAGCTAATAACGAGCCATCGCTGTTATATAGCGAAAATATGGCGTCCTTAAGGGCAGTTGAGCCATTATATTTATAGATATCGATGTTAACTGAAGAAGCACTGCCTGAAGCAATCGAAGTAAAATCGATTGTTGCAGACTTATCTCCGGTATCTACAGCATATCCATCCATGGTTGCCGTATTACCATAATGACGGGTTGCTTTCCCTTCACTGTCAGGACTGAGATCATCGAGCTTCAGCTGAGCCTGATACGTAATATGAATCTTCTTGCCATCCGGAACGGTAAAAACATATCCGGTTGCGGTTTGATTCCAAGTAACCTGATGCTCCGTATCCTCATTACCGTCCACCGTCACCTTGATCGTTGATGGAATAATGCTGATATTTTGGCCCTGATCTGTAATGGTATAGGTATCGCCCGCAACAAGGTCAGCACCGGTTTCATTCGCATCAATGGAATAGTCACAAACATATCTATGATTATTATTATCTAGATAAGCATCATTAGATGATTTTGTGATCGGCTTATAGTTATATTTGAATATCGTCGATTTATCAGTAGCACCATCTGAAGATGCCGTATTTGTAAATTCCTGGCTGCTTTCACCTTTTTGGAATAAAGTCTTCTGGACTTCTTCCAGAGCAGCTTTGTCCTTAAACTTCAGGCAATAGTAAATCTTGTAATGTGAATCACCTGATTTTACATTCTTAAAATCGACAGAGGTAAGCCTGAACTGAATACCTGTCTTATTGCCATTTGAATCAGTCAAGACTTCTGGTGTCAGGGTGGCTAAATATGTATTCGTATTATACTGGTCGCCAGAATACAACTTAAACTGGTATTTACTGTCATTATTGGATTCTGCATATTCTACAAAGTGGCTTGTATCAAATGTATCTTTAATGACAGTTGTTTTAGCCGTATCAATACCCGTGATGTCAATCGAGAATTTATAATAGGGCAGTTTATCACCTGCCTTATCTTCACTACATTGATTATCCCAGTACTTATTAATTATCTTATTCAGCTCCTTCACACGTACAGTTGTCGTGAAGCCCTTCGATTCATCATTTACATAAAAGTCTCCCTTGTTTGTATGTTCTATGCGGTAATCATCATAAGTCTTATAGGCATCATACCAATCCTGATTCACATCGGACGTGTAAGTAATTGTAATTGTTCTTGGTGCTTTGGGTGTTGCACTTGACGGCAGCAGCCCCTTCTGACTGTCTGACTTGTAAAATTCAATTATGAAACCGGTTGCAGTCTTCTGATATACAAAGTGTTCTTTTCCGTCCACCAGGCCGTCAACCACCGGCTCCGCATTCGGCAGTTCATATACTGTCTCATTTTTATCCGCTACATAAATATAAGGTACAGTATCCTTAACATATGCCGTATCAGCCCCATCTGCAGGTGCCGTAAGCGTTATTGTCCAGGTAATCGATCGTTTTCCATTCTTGTCAATTGTTAGACTTCCGTCTTTTTCAGCCTTAAAATCTCTGCCAGGAAGTACGTCCACCTGAGTATTTGCATGAGAAGTATCTCCCTTACCGTCTGAACCTCCCGAAGTATCGTTGGAAACAACTACGTTGGCATTCTTATTCGACATATCAACTTCAGTCGTATAGGAAATTACGTATTTATATGCCTTATCTTCAGTACCGAATTGATACGTCCACTCAGAATTACTGTGCGATTTCAGATCTTTCCAGGCGATATTCTGAGGCTCTCCCTTTGGACTGTAATTGCCATTTACAAGCTCATATCTTTGAATCGTGATACCTTCCCCTGAATATTTCATATTCTGACGGGAAGATTCTCCGATAGAGTCGTTGATAGTCGAATTACTGGCATTATATCCCGACCATTCGTTATATGTGATTGTCCACGGAATGGTCACCTTGCCGTCTGAACTGACTGTCTTATCACCCGCACTTTTACTAACCGATGTATAATTAATTTCATTATCGATCGTTTTTGAACCTTTATCACCCGGGTTTGGTTCCTGGTGTGATGTATAAGAAACTGTATTACCTGTCTGATCAAATGTTTTACCATTTCCGGTAATCAAGCTTGCATCTACAGCGGCATTATAGGAGATTGTTATTGTTTCGCCCTGATATACCGTCAGATCATTGCACTTAAATCCTTTATCTGTTTTGTCCTCAATCTTGTAATCTGTATCTGCTTTCAGAGTACGATTTGTATCGCTGCTGGAGACGTTGATGGAATTTTGGTTCAATTTCAGTGCAGCACCATTGATGACATCTGTCACGTCCACATCTGTACTTACACCCTTCACTCCTGTTACGGTGATGGTGTAATTCATGGTCTGTGTACTTTTATCAAAACTGCCCGACTTATCTATGTTGGCTTCTGCCGTATCATCAATTGTTAAGGTCTTCTCAACCTTATCGCTGAAAGAGACTTTGGTTCCTGTACTGACGTTTTTGAATTTTCCCTGGAATGTCAAATTAAATTTGACATTCTTCATAGTTATGAGATCCTGATCCGACTCATTTAGCTTAAATATGATCCGCCCGTCAGGATAAATGGTATAGGTATTGCCCTCTACATTTTTAGGCTCTCCATTTACCTCGATAGAAACCGTAAATGTTCCGCTTACAGAATCTCCATTAATTACTGGCTTAAACTCACCGGGCAATTTGTAAGTCATTGTCCCGTCATTGGAAAATTGTGTTCCCTCCGGTTCCTCCGTAAAAGTCATTGTCGCCATATAGGGAACCCCTTCAGCGACCGTGAGTACTCCATTATTATCAGTGACTCCGGAGAATCTGATATCCGTAAGCAGTTCCGTAATATCCTGCGCTGAAGTAGCTGCTGAAGCTCTTCTGATTTTTGATGCGGCAAACACACTGAAAGTACTGGCAGTAAAACCTGCGTTCTCACTTTCAAGGGAAACATCTGCACTGATATCTTCAACATTGATATCACCAGCAGAAATGGATCTTGCTTCCCTGGTGGTGCTGTTCTCAGCCTTTACCTCGTCCTTCAGCGGCAGGTGCGTGACAGTGACATCAGAGTCTTCCTCTGCACCCAGTGTGTCGCTCAGCTGATTCTTGTGGAACTGAATATCGATCTTGACAGAGCCTTCTGCCGGCTGATACTCGATGGTCTTCGAGGTATCGATGTTGCCATCGGCGTCCATGGCATAGCCAAGGAAGGCGATATCGTAGAGCAACGTATTGCTGTCATCGTACTGAGCGTCCTCTTCCGAATTGTTGAGGGCGTCCATGTACGCATCATAGTTGTAGCCATCGGTGGCCGGCGTGATCTGGGTGACGATGAATCTTGCGTCATCCGGGATCGCGTTGGCATGCTGCAGCGTTGCCGTCACGGTGACGTTGACGTCGCTGTAGGTGTACTCCGACTTCTGACCGTCGTTGTACTCGACATACAGAGTGGTATCGCTCTCAAGCTCCGTATAATCATCAGAGCCATCCTTCTTTACCTGGTATGCATATCCGTCATCGGTCTTCACACGCTTAATGGCCGTGATATTGACCTTCTCGCCGTTCTCTCTGATATAGGTAGATTCGTAGGTGTACTCTCTGACCTTTTTCCCGCTGTCATCCTGCGCAACCTGCAGTTTCTCCGGGAAGCTGTCCTTCAGGGTAATCTCGTCCTTATCCTCTGCAAACGGAACCGAGACACTCTCCTGATCCTTGTCGATCGGATCACCGAACTCATCGACATACTTTGCCGTAAGAGTTGTGGTGGTGTGATCTTCATCATAGGTAAAGACAACAGACTGATCGCCGCTGATGGTGATCGTGCCGTTTGCAGTCTCTGCCTTCGTAACCTTTGTCTTCTCCGTTACGACATCTCTGGTAACGGTCTCTTCCTTAGCCTTTTCGGGCGCAACAGATCCCTCGTCTGCTGCTTCCGTCGCTGCATCCTCATCGCTGCCGTCGATGCGGATGGAATATTCTCTGGACTCTGTCTTGGTCTCGACCTCGCTGTAGATCTTTGAGACCTCAACGCCATCGAGCGTGATACCGCCATTGAACGTGTATCCGTCAATGTCCGGTGCCTGATCCTCAAGACTGCCCTCGTCCAGCGGGAATCCTGCGAAGCCTACGATTACCGCATCACCGCTCTTGGCCGTGCCGGTAACCGTTGCCGTCTCGTCCTTTGTCTCGAGAGCGTCCTCTTCGTCTTTAATCTGTGCGTCCAGCTCTTCTGCTGTCGGCAGATCGGAGAGGTCTTCCTCAGTCGTGTCTTCTGTAGAAGCTTCGGTCGTCTCTTCCGTGGTCTCGGTGGTTTCATCTGTTGTTTCTTCAGTGGTCTCCTCCGCAGTCGCCTCGGTCGTTGCTTCTGTGGTCACTTCCGAAGCTGCTTCCGTGCTGCTCTCGGAAGAGGCTTCCGTCGAGTTTTCCGTGGAAGATTCTTTAGCAGCCTCTGTGCTCTCCGTGCCTGCGGATTCCGCTGCAGTGCTTTCCTCTTCCGAAGCTGTTGTTGCAGCCGCGGAGGTCTCTTCTGTGGAAGTCTCAGCTGCCTTCTCAGCAGTTGAAGCTGCAGACGATGCAGTGTCCGCTGCATTCTCCTCTTCCTGGACAGCAGAAGAAGACCCCGTCGACTTATTTTCCGTCGATGTGGTCTCATTTACTGCAGGTGTGCTTGCAGCATTATCTGCTGCTGCCTCTGCGGAGTCTGCTTCCGAAATCGTTTTCGGGGCTGTGTCAGAAGTGACGACGGCAGAAGTCTCAGCCGGCTCAGCGGCTGTACTGCTGCCACTTTGCTGTGTCTCCTCCTGGACTGTGGACCCTGTTCCGGCATTTTCTGCCATATCAACCGTCTCGGCATTGACGGTGGTGATCGGCATACCCGAGTTCAGAATCATAGTCGCGGCGCAAACGAGGGACACAAGCGTACGATGGTTCTTTCTCATTTTCAGTTTTCTCCCTTGTAACTTGATGTATAACCTTGATCCTGACCGCCAATCTCCCGGCATGGAGAACCCGCTGGCGGTCAACCTGGGGATCTTTTTGGACCATCGTAAAATGGTCCTATTAAAACTAAGATAATTCTAGCAGGTTCAGATTTTCCAGTGATTGGAAATTGTTGGAGAGTTTTGCGCATATTTACGGAGTTTTTGCTCATTTACGACGAGAATTCATATTCCGTTCATTTCAGGCATTTTCAATCTTAAGCGTGCCTGGCAGTGGCTTTGGACAGTATTCCTCGCAGATTCCTGTGTTTCGGCGGTTTGACGGACTTAAACGTTTTTGTTTTCCAGAAACTGTGCTATTTTCGTTCACAGTTTCGACATATTTGAAGAAAATTGGAAACCATTCGTTATGATAAAAGTTTCCAAATTCTCAATTTGATACTTTTTCTCCTCTCCCGGCATGAGCCCGTGTGCCCCGTCGAATATATGCCGGTTTTCATCACGCTGTTGCTGGCACACAAAAAGACCGGCGATTCCCGAAGGAACCGTCGGTCCTGTCCGCGGATTATCTCCGCTTACTGTTCATTTTGCCGTTCGTCTTTCTTCTTCCGGTAGATGCTGCTTCCCGTGATACCCATGACTGCCATGGCAATCAGTACAAACCAGATCATCAGATTCGAATCATCGCCGGTCTGAGGTACATTCATATCACTGTCCTCGGACGTTTCTTCCGTCTCGTGATCCGACTCGTTGGCATCCTCGTCCTCGAAGATCAGCTGATCGGTCTGATTGTCGCTCTCGTCTTCTTCGAAGAAATCGTTTGTACCGTCGTTATGCGGCGTATTGCCGGTATCCTTGCCTCCGCCACCGTTGCTGCTATCCGATCCGTTGTCCGGTGTATCACCGTTCGGGTGATTCCCGTTATACGTGTTGGTGAAGACCATGTTGTCGGCACCGGTCACCTTCACGGTAAGAGTATCCGAGCCCTCGTCCACTACAGAAACGTGAACGCTGTAGACGGTGGTATCGTATGTGACGTTCGGAAGCGATCCTACGTCCTCATATACACTGTAGTCATGCTCACCGGCTGCCGTGTAGCTGATGGTCGAGAACTGAATCAGACCGGACGCATCATTCGTTCCCGTCGCAACCACGTTCCCGTCTTCCGTAACCTCAAAGCTGAAGTCTCCGGCTTCAAGATCCGCACCGATCAGCTGCTTGGTGGCTGTCAGAGTCACCGAACCGCTCTTTGCAGTCGGTGTATCAGGCGTACTCGGCGTATCCGGTGTAGGTGTATCCGGCTTGTCAGGTGTAGGCTGATCCGGTTTATCCGGCGTAGGCTGATCCGGTTTGTCCGGCGTAGGCTGATCCGGTTTATCCGGCGTAGGCTGATCCGGTTTGTCCGGCGTAGGCTGATCCGGTTTGTCAGGCGTAGGCTGGTCAGGCTTGTCAGGCGTTGGCTGATCAGGCTTGTCAGGCGTTGGCTGATCCGGTTTGTCCGGCGTAGGCTGGTCCGGTTTGTCAGGCGTGGGCTGATCAGGCTTGTCAGGCGTGGGTTGATCAGGTTTGTCAGGTGTAGGCTGGTCAGGCTTATCAGGTGTTGGCTGATCTGGCTTGTCAGGCGTAGGCTGATCCGGTGTGTCCGGCTTGTTCGGCTTTTCATAGGTGTTCTTAAAGACCACACCGCCTTCCGGATATGTCGCAACTGCCTTCAGCTCATTGCCTTCCTCGGTGACTCTCACCCTTACTTCATAGGTGTGCGTATCATAGCTGACGCTGGCTTCAGTTCCTTTTGTCTCTCTTACCGTGTAGGTATGTTCACCAGCTTCCGTGTAAGTGATTTCACTGAAGGTAATGCTGCCGTCTGCCGCATTCGTTCCCTCGGCAACCTTTCTGCCGTTTTCCTCTGCTGTGAAGGTAAATTCTCCCTTCGTCAGGTCTTTGCCGGTAAGCTGCTTGGTCGCCATGAGCTGAATCGACGTGCTCTTCGGTGCAGGCTTCTTATACGTATTCTTAAAGACCACACCGCCTTTCGGATATGTCGCAGCCGCCTTCAGCTCATTGCCTTCCTCAGTGACATTCACCCTGACTTCATAGGTGTGCGTATCATAGCTGACGTCGGCTTCAGTTCCTTTCGTCTCTCTTACTGTGTAGGTATGTTCACCAGCTTCCGTGTAAGTGATTTCACTGAAGGTAATGCTGCCGTCTGCCGCATTCGTTCCCTCGGCAACCTTTCTGCCGTTTTCCTCTGCTGTGAAGGTAAATTCTCCCTTCGTCAGGTCTTTGCCGGTAAGCTGCTTGGTCGCCATGAGCTGAATCGACGTGCTCTTCGGTGCAGGCTTCTTATACGTATTCTTAAAGACCACACCGCCTTTCGGATATGTCGCAGCCGCCTTCAGCTCATTGCCTTCCTCAGTGACATTCACCCTGACTTCATAGGTGTGCGTATCATAGCTGACGTCGGCTTCAGTTCCTTTCGTCTCTCTTACTGTGTAGGTATGTTCACCAGCTTCCGTGTAAGTGATTTCACTGAAGGTAATGCTGCCGTCTGCCTTATTCGTTCCCCTGGCAACAACGCTGTCACCCTCTTTTACCTCGAAGCTGAACTCGTTGTCCTTCAGCTTTTCGTCTCTGCCGGTGAGTTTCTTGGTCGCAGTCAGTTCAATCGATCCGCTCTTTTCTGCAGGCTTCGTCACAGTCTTATTATTAAAGGTTACTGAATCCACTTCGTCCTTACAGGATTCATCTTTGTAATAACTGACTTCTGCAGTTACGTCAGCAATATAGTTTTGACCCTCCATTCTGACTATATGTTTAGCCGTAACCTTCGCATAATAAACGGTCTTATCGATCGTATATCCTGTTAAATCCTGTTCAGTATTTTCATATATCTTGTAAATATAGCTTTTCTCCGTTTCATCGCTGTCTTTGAATAGATTTTTATCAAATGTGATACTGCCGAAATCGATGTTGCCCTTTTCATTTAATGCAGTCTTTTTACCGGCAACAGAACCATCCGGCATAGGTGCATCAGATGTGACACGTTCCAGAGTGAAAATAAAGCTTTCATTACCGGGAACCTGTCCATCAATCTGCTTTGTTGCCGCCAAATCTACGGAGTTTTCATGAACCGTTATCTTATCAAGATTGACATTGAAGAAATGGAACTCTCCTTTATTTGTTACATGATCTGCTACAATCCAGCCGCAAGAAGAACTATCTATTGTAGCGTTTGCCTGCGGGCAAAGATACGTGCCGAGCGAAGATGATCCGTTGCCAATTGTTACTGTTTTGGCATTGGGCATATTATAAATGATTGTACTTGCTACATTGCATGTTTCAGCAAATGTATTGTCGTGATAATTCTGCAGGTCATCCGAATCTGTGATCTTCTTATAGTTTTCGTTAACAATCTCCAGACCGCCGATTGTGACATCAGTACCACTATAATTAAAAACGATTGTCTGGTTATCGTTTTTAATTAAGTGAACCATTTTTTGCTTTGAAAGCGAATCTTTTAGCGTCCCATATCCATTATTTTGTGTACATTTATCTACATCAATATAAATTGTACCGGCGCCGGCTTCCGTAAAATCTAGATAATAATGTCCGGCATTTTCAGCCCCAAGTACCTTGGAATAATCCGTAATTGAGTCATGCCCAGCAAGCTCAGTGGATTCCTGCTGTACATGATCAATCATGCCTTTTACTCTGCTCTGGATGTTTTCCTTGGTGTCATAAACAAGAATCAAATCCTGGTTATCGTCCAGAGAATTATGAAGATTCTTAGCAGCCTCAGGTGTCGTTGTTATAACTGAAGGATATCCTTTGATTTTTACTTCTTCATTCAGCTCGCCAAGCAGGCATCCGCTAACATACCCTTTGTCCTTATAGCTCATGCCTATCATGTTAGTGGTTATACCGGTCTGGGCACCGCCCGCTTTCATGGTCCCTACAGCAAAGTTTGTCTCTGCTTCTGCTTGGGTCCATACATTCGCTGTAATACCATAATTCCAAGATTCTCCAAGGACACTTCTTAAGCTAATAGCCTCTCCGGGATTTACATCAACTTTCTGCGTTTTCTGTACCGTAATGGAGTAGGTCGAAAAAGCCGCAGCTTCAAAGCTGACCTTGTTTTCATCCGTTGAAGTCTGTGTGTTTTCAATAGACTCCACCTCGACATCATCCGCGCTGATCGCGGTGGCAGCCTTTGTGGTATCACTCTCTGCCTTCACCTCGTCCTTCAGGGGCAGGTGCGTGACGGTGACATCAGAGTCCTCGTCTGCACCGAGAGTCCCGCTCAGCTGATTCTTATGGAACTGGATATCGATCTTAACCGACCCCTCTGCCGGCTGATACTCGATGGTCTTCGAGGTATCGATGTTGCCGTCGGCGTCCATGGCATAGCCAAAGAAGGCGATATCATACAGCAGCGTATTGCTCTCGTCGTATGCGGCATCCTCTTCCGAACCGTTGAGGGCGTCCATGTACGCGTCGTAGTTGTAGCCGTCGGTTGCCGGCGTGACCTGCGTGACGATGAATCTTGCGTCGTCCGGGATCGCGTTGGCATGCTGCAGCGTTGCCGTCACGGTGACGTTCACATCGCTGTAGGTGTACTGTGCCTTCTGCCCGTCGCTGTACTGCACATACAGGGTGGTATCACCCGAAAGCTCCGTGTAGTCATCGGAGCCATCCTTCTTTACCTCATAGGCATATCCGTCACCGGTCTTTACGCGCCTTACGGCCGTGACGTATACCTTTTCGTCGTTCTCTCTGATATAGGTGGATTCGAAGGTGTACTCTTTCACCTTCTTCCCGCTCTCATCCTGTGCCACCTGGAGCTTTTCCGGGAAGCTCTCCTTCAGGGTAATCTCGTCCTTTCCCTCTGCAAACGGAACCGAAACGCTCTCCTGATCCGCATCAATCGGATCCCCGAAGGCATCGACATATTCTGCCGTGAGAGTCGTGGTGGTATGATCCTCGTCATAGGTAAAGACAACGGAGGAATCCCCGCTGATGGTGATCACACCGTTCGCGGTCTCCGCCTTCGTGACCTTCGTCTTTTCCGTTACGACATCTCTCGTAACGGTCTCTTCCTGAACCTTATCGTCTTCCCCGACACGGACGGAATAGGTTCTCTCTTCATCTGTCGTCTCGACCTCGCTGAAGATCTTCGAGACCTCGACACCGTCCAGCGTGATCCCGCCATTGAACGTATACCCGTCAATCTCCGGTGCCTGCTCCGAAAGGCTGCCCTCTTCCAGAGGGAACCCTGCGTATCCCACGATCACCGTGTCATTGCTCTTTGCCGTTCCGGTAACCGCTGCCGTCTCGTCCTTGATCTCGAGAGCGTCCTCTTCCTCTTTGATCTGTGCGTCCAGTTCTTCTTCTGTCGGCAGATCAGAGAAATCGCCATCCGTTGTTTCTTCTGTGGCTTCCTCCGTCGTCCCGGTGGTCTCTTCCGCTGCCGTCCCGGTGGTTTCCTCAACCGATGCCTCGGTTGTCGCTTCCGACAGTGCCCCGGTACTGCTCTCAGAAGGAGCCTGTGTTGTACTTTCCGTGGAAGTCTCCGTGCTCTCCGCACTTACGGACTCTTCCGCTGTGCTGCCTTCACCCGGCGCCGCCTCTGCAGACTCTTCGCCTGCCTGTTCCGGGGCAGCAGAAGATGACTCTGCAGATGCTAAGTTTTCTGTCGATGCGGCGCCGCCTTCTTCCGCCTGAGCCTCACTTCCTGCGGATTCTGCAGCTTCCGCTGTTCCCTGATCCTGTGGTGTTTCGTTCTGTGATGCCTCGTCCTGCTTTGTTTCCTCCAGGACTCTGGATTCCGGATCGGTATCCTGTGCCATATCCACCGTCTCGGCATTGACGGCAGAGATCGGCATGCCGGTGCTCAGAAACATGGCCGCAGCTGCGACAACAGACACGAGCGTACGATAATTCTTTCTCATACGATCTTCCTTCCCTGAGAGTTCTCCCCTTACCTTCCCGAAGCCCCAAAAAGACTCCGGCGGCAGAGCCTGCGCCTGCTGTTCTTCCCTTCCACAGCCCGTCTGCTTCAGGTCCTTGATACACGGAAAATGGCGCACTTCGCACACCCTGCCTGATTTAATCCTACGTTCCCGCCGCTCCCCTTAAATATGACTATTTTCCTAATCATTGTCCGTTTTTGTCCTGTTATCGTCTGATTTTTTGCTTCCTCCCCGTTCCTTCGTCACCTTTCCCATCAGAGCCCCGCTCCCCTTGTGCAGGATGTCTGTCCTCTTCGCTGCTCCCGCGTCCTCCTTAATCTCCTCACTCTCTCTTTTCTGCAAAAGCAAAGGCGGCAGACACCGCATGGATGCCTGCCGCCTTAAGGGGGAGAAATGTATTCCTGTTTCTTTCTCTTTTCGCCTGTACCTTCGCTCCTACTCCTTCACGAAGTGATACAGTCTCGACTGCCCGTCCCCAAGATCCGGGACGAGGATGCCGATATTCATGAGCTCATCGCCGAAATATTCCTTCTTCAGCTCTCCGCACCTAGGCTCGATCCGGTTTTCTCTCGTCCAGATGCTCTGTTCCCTGGCATATTCGCGCCCGGTGGCCCCCACGGCCTCCTCGAGGCGGTAGGTGGCAGATGGATCGAGGCCTTTGAGGCGGATCGCATGGCTGTGGGTGTTGGGACGCCCGAGGACCTGCACCAGGGTGACCAGTGCTTCACTCCCATCCTTTGCCGTGCACTCCCAGGCATCATACGGGGTCCTGTCATTCCAGCTGACGAGCCGGTAGTAGTCTCCCTCCGCGATGAGGTGGTGATACTTATGATAGCGCTTTACCTGCTCCGGGATCAGGGCCTTCTCCTCAGGAGTCACGTGGCGCGACAGGTCGAGCTCATACCCGAAGGTTCCGGCAAGGGCGACGTTTGCCCTCGTCTCGAACGGGGTATTCCTGCCCACCTGCTCATTCGGGCAGCGGCTCACATGGGCTCCCATCGTGGAGAGCGGATAGACGAGGGCCGTGCCCTCCTGAATCCTAAGCCTCTCGATGGCATCGGTGTCATCGGATGTCCAGATCTGCGGGCTGTAGTAGAGCATGCCGGCATCAAACCGTGCACCTCCCGAGGAGCAGTTCTCGAACAGAAGATCCGGGAAATCGTCAAGGAGCCGCTGCTGCATCTCATAGAGCCCCAGGACATACCGGTGGAGGATCTCCCCCTGCCTGCCGTCCCCGTAGAGCGTGGATCCGATCCCGGCAAGCTGCCGGTTCATGTCCCACTTTACGTAGTCGATCTGAGCGCCCTTAAACGACGCCTCGATCTGGCTCATCACCGCATCGCGCACTTCCTTGCGGGTCAGATCCAGCACCAGCTGGTCACGTGCAAGGGCCGGGATCCTCCCCGGGATCTGCATCGCATAGTCCGGGTGTGCCCGGTAGAGGTCCGAGTCCGGAGAGATCATCTCGGGCTCAATCCAGATCCCGAACTTCATCCCGATATCATGGATCGCCTCGGAGAGCGCCTTTACGCCGCCGGGGAGCTTTGTTTCGTTCACGTACCAGTCGCCAAGGGAGCGGTCATCATCATTCCTGACACCAAACCACCCGTCGTCCATGACGAACATCTCGATGCCGTTTGCCTTCGCTTCCTTTGCAAGTAAGAGGAGCCTGTCCCTGTCAAAGTCAAAGTAGGTGCCCTCCCAGTTGTTGATCAGGACCGGCCGGTCCTCATGCAGGTACCTGCTGCGGATGAGGTGCGCCCGGAAGAAGTCGTGGAAGTGATGCGTCATTTCCGTCAGTCCCGCATCGGAATAGGTCATCACGACCTCCGGGGCCGTGAACGTCTCGCCGGATTTCAGCGTCCAGGCAAAGCCGTCCGGGTGAATCCCCATGACAACGCGCAGGGTGTCATACTGGGACAGCTCGCAGCTTCCAAGGAAGTTTCCGCTGTAGACAAAGGTAAGACCGTACACCTCGCCGTGGTCCTGGGATGCGTCGCCCTTCAGGATCCCCACAAACGGGTTCTCCTGATGGCTCGACTCCCCGGCAACGGATGCCGCATCGGTGCGGCCGTGGCCGATCTTTCTGACTTCGATGTGCCGCTCCCTTGCCCAGGCGCCGTCAAGCGTCAAAAGCGATGTCCCCTCCGGATCGTTGTCCATGTCAAGGCAGGCGGAAAGGACTCTGGTCAGTGTCCGCTCCTGTCCCGCCTCATTGGTCACAAGGACACTCCTTGTGATCACATCTTCTCTCGGGAACACCGAGTAGAGGAGCGTCACCGAGAGGTCCAGCACGTGGTCCTTCAGGGTGATCTTCAGGGTCGAGACATCCTGTGCCTCGCCAAAGGATGCCGGAAGACCTTCAAGAGCGGGCTTTCCGTCCACGATCTGCGCCCTGTCAAAGGTCAGCTCGCAGGCATTGTTTCCCTCCTCATCGGTGACCGTAAGGCACGCCTGTCGAAGATCCCCCGCCCCGCCTGTCGGATACTCAAAGGGGAAGGTGTTGAGGAAGGTCATCTTCTCGCGGGATAACACCGCAGGAGACGGCACCTCGTGCAGGTGCAGGGACGAGGTTCCCGCAGGGTGCAGGAGCCGTTTTCCGTAGTAGATATGTCCCAGGAACCCGTCAGCGGACAGCCCCATCAGATACGTCGTGTGGTCCGTGTCCAGCTGGAAGATTCCCTTCTCTTTATCGTAAGCAATCATTGTGTTCTCCTCCCATAGCGCATCGGCTCCGCTGCCGTGCGCCGGAACAGATCAATCAAAGGTCCCATGAAAAATGCCGTAACCAGAGTTCCGATCCCCACCGGGGCACCGAGTGCAAAGCCGATCCCCACACAGACAAGGTCCGTCCCGATGCGGATCAGGTGAAACGGCACCTTTGTCTGTTTCTCCGCGATGGTGATTGCCACCGCATCGTAGGTCGAAACCCCGAGGTCACCGGTAAAGTATACCGCAGATGCAAAACACAACAAGTTAATTCCGATGACCAGGAACAGAAACCGCATGGGAAGCGATGGATCGGGGACAAGGAGACGCAGCAGGTCCTCGCTCCCCTCCGCGATATACCCCAGAAGGAACAGGTTGATGAGCGTCCCGAGTCCCACCTTCTTCCGGTTGACAAGAAGAATCAGGACAAGCAGCACCGCATTGACGATCGCATAGAACGTCCCGTAGTCCAGAGGGGTCAGGCTCCATACCCCGTGGGAGAAGCACTGGAAGGGGTCAAAGCCCATGCCGGAGAGGGAAAAGAACCCCACGGCAACGCCGCTTGCACTCACCCCGAGGACCGTCATCAGAACCCGCCGTGTCATCTCACTCATCTGACAGTCTCAAACCTCCACTGGAACGCGTGGTACTCCCCCTTTGCCTGCGGGAGCGGGATCCCGGTCTCCATGAGTGCAGCTCCCGGATAGACCTTCCCGTCAAAGGAGCAGCGATAAAGCGCATCCGCATTCAGGTGCGAGAGCTTCACATACCGCACCGGCTCGTCCGCGAACTGGATTCCCGTCTCGACAGCCGTCAGCAGAAACGCCGACCTGTCTTTTGCGACATTTGACCACGCGGTAAACGACGAGGTGTACGGGTCGGACAGGCGCACGTAGTCCCCGAAAAAGATGAGGTCCTCGTTCGCCCTGCGGAACGCCGCCTGCTCCCGGACCTTGTTCCGGTCGTCTTCGGACATCTTTGCGGGGTCGAGCTCATACCCGAAGGTCCCCGCCATCGCGACGGCAGCCCTGGTCTCAATCGGGGTGATTCTGCCGCACTGCTCGTTCGGAACCTTCGATACATGGGCGCCCATGGCGTCTGTCGGATACCCGAAGCTTGTCCCGTACTGGATCTTCAGCCGGTCGATCGCATCGGTATTGTCGGAGCACCAGATCTGGCGGGAGTAACAGAGCATCCCCGCATCAAACCGCCCGCCGCCACCGCTGCAGGTCTCGATGAGCATCTTCGGGTACCGCTTCCCCAGGCGCTCCAGCAGGTCGTAGAGCCCGAGGACATAGTCATAGAGAACCCGCCCCTGATCGGAAGTCCCGTTGGACCAGACATCGGCAATCGAGCGGTTGCAGTCCCACTTGAGGTACTCCACGGGGCGCTGATCGAGGACATCGACCAGCTGCTGATACACGTGGTCCACGACCTCCGGCCTTGAGAAGTCAAGGACCAGCTGGTACCTGCCCCTGACAGGGTATCTTCCCGGTGTCACAAGCGCCCAGTCCGGGTGGGCCCGGTAGAGGTCCGAGTCCTCGCTTACCATCTCCGGCTCGACCCAGATGCCGAAGGAGAGTCCGAGGTCATGGACCTGATCGATAAGGGATGTGAGCGGCATCCCGAGCTTCTTCTCGTTCACCACCCAGTCCCCGAGGCCCGAGGTGTCATCGTCCCGCTTCCCGAACCAGCCGTCGTCGACAACGAGAAGGTCGAGATCCATCTCCTTCGCCTCCTTTGCAAGGGCAAGGAGCTTGTTTCCGTCGAAGGTAAAGTAGCACCCCTCCCAGCTGTTCAGAAGGATCGGGGTTGCCTTATGTTTGTACGGTCCCCGCATCAGGTGATCCCGGATGCAGTCCGCAAGGCGAATCGACAGGTCCGAAAAGCCCGTCGCCGAGAAGGAAAGAATGGCTTCCGGAACGACAAACGTCTTTCCGGGGTCCACGGGGTAGCGCAGCAGGTGCTCCGAGAGCCCTGCCTGCAGGCGGGTTGCCCGGTAGGGGTCACGCCCGGCAAGGATCTCACACCCGCCGCTGTAGACCATCTCCACCGCATAGCAGGAGCCTGAGTTCTCGTTTGTCTCCGGGGCTGCCAGGATCGCGAACGGGTTTGCCTGATGGGACGAGGTCCCCCTGCGGCTTGTGATCCGCTGCTCGGCAAACGTCACGGGAGTGCGCTGCATCTGACGCTCCATCCCCTGATAGCCGTAGAGGCTCAAAAGATCCCATGGACCGGTGAGAAAGTCGAGGTTTACCGCCATCGCCCGGGTGATATAGAACCTCTGATTCCCGGTGTTCGTGATCTTTGCGGCCCTGGTGATGATGTCCCCTTCGGGGAGTACCCCGTAGAGAAGCTCCACTTTGATCGGGACATTTTTATCCTCGAGCGTCACAACAAGAGTCTGCGCCTCGGAAGAATCCGCATGGACCGCGGGGAGTCCTTCGAGGGCGTACTTGCCGTTCTCCACCAGGACTCCTGTCACCCTGAGGTCGCAGCCGCTCTTTCCATCCTCCGTCACCACCTCGAGGGCGGGACTGCGGAAATCCCCGGTCCCGAAGGTCGGGTACTCCTGGGGAAGGCAGGCAAGGGAATAGGTCCTGTTATTGCCCGCATCATACGGGTTTCCGCAGAAGCCCCGGTCGTTGTAAGGGATTAAATAGTCCATCACCCCGGCACTCCGCCGTCCGTAGTAGAGATGCAGGAGCCGGCCCGTTTCGTCCACCATCATCTGGTAGGTGCTGTGCGCGGTGTGAAGAGAAATCACGTTGTCGGTGTGTTCAATGGCCATTCGTTACCTCCTGGGGCTGTGCAGGGTTCTGCGCGGAGTCAGTCGCATCATGCGCTGCAAGGTAGGGTGCATAGACGGGAAGAAGGAGGGCTGCTGCAACGTAGGTGATGATACCGGTCAGGCAGCACACCCATAAAAATCCGGTGAGGGGGACATACGCGGGGTTTGCAACCGTGACGTACACCGGAAGGACGAGGGATGCGAGAATCCCGAGAAGCCGCAGCGGCTTTGCAAAGGCAAAGAAGACCGCGTCATAGACCAGTTCCCGAAGGGACCCGTTGAACGTCACCATCGCCGGGAAGAGCTCGAGGGCGATGCAGACAAGCACCACCCCGATCCCGAAGAGAAAATATCGGAAGACAAGGAAAACGCCGCCAAACTCCGTGCACCAGAAGTTCTCGAGGTACAGGAGGACGAACAGCCCCGTAAGAACGAGCCCCGCGATGGTGCCCTGGCGGAAGTTGTTCCTGAAGCCCTCAAAGAACGTCTTCACGACGCCCTTCTCCGAGAGCTCTCCCCTTCTGTAGCGGATCATCACGTAGTTCAGCCCGCAGAGCCCCGCCCCGATCGTAAACACCGGGAGGGTCGTCAGGGCAAAGAGCACGCTTGCGATCACGGTGACCCACACCGCATTCATCGCCCTGCCGAAGGCACTGTCATTCGAAAAGATGCCATTTACGAGGTCTGTCATACGTTTTTCCCTTCAAATCCGTGCCGAATGCAGCCTGCTGCATTCGAGTCAACCACGCCTGCGTGGTTGAGTTTCAGAGTTTGCCGCCGCTGGTTGCGATGCCTTCGACGAACTGCTTCTGGAAGATGATGTAGATGATCACCATCGGCAGGATTGCAAGAACGGCCGCCGCCATCATGGACGGATAGTCATTGCTGTACTGTCCCTGCATCTTGGACAAAGCAGCGGACAGAGTGGTGTGTGCCGCATCGGGTGCGACGATCATGGGCCACATGAGGTCCTTGAAGGCGAACACTGCGGTGAAGATGCCAAGGGAGACCATCGAGGATCTCGTGAGCGGCATCATGATGTGCAGAAACCGCTGTCCGATGTTTGCGCCGTCGATCGTTGCCGCCTCCTCGAGGTCCTTCGGAAGTCCCTCATAGCCGACCTTTAAGAGGTACGTGCCGAATGCGGTGACAAGGCCGGGGAAGACCAGGCCGAACATCGAGTTGATCGCGCCCATCTTCGATACCATCGTGTACTGCGGGATGATGAAGATCTGGGACGGGATCATCATCTGCACGAGAACCAGGGAGAACAGGAGCTTCTTTCCCGGGAAGTTGAGGCGTCCGAATGCGTAGCCTGCCATCGTTGCGGTCAGGCACGCACAGACAACACGGAAGAAGATGAGAAGGAGCGTGTTCTTGTAGAGCAGGAGGAAGTTGTAGGACTTCCAGACGGTGCCGAAGTTCTCCCAGTGCCAGCCGTTGTGCGGGAAGAAGTAGAACGGGCTGACGGAAATCGCCTCCTGGTTGGTCTTCAGGGCGGTCAGGATCATCCAGACGAACGGGACGATCATGATGATCGACATGATAATGAGAAAAATGTGAATGAGAGCCGTGGCGGTTCTCTGCTTTGCCTTATAGCTGTTCATGACTGCTCCCTTCTCATGCATGGTAGACGAAGTGCTTTTCGATCTTCTGCAGGAAGAACGTGATGATCATGATGAAGACGACGAGGATCACGACCACCGTTGCGCCGTATCCCTTGTTGTTCTGCGTGAAGGAATACTGGTAGAAGAGGTAGACAATCGACTGGGTCTTTGACAGAGCCGCGTTCGTCTTGTCCATGACCATGTACATGAGATCGAAGATCGTCAGACCTCCGATGATGCCGGTCTGGAAGACGAAGAAGGTCGTGGGAGACAGAAGCGGCCAGGTGATGTTTTTGAACTGCTCCCAGCTGTTGGCGCCGTCGATGAGCGCTGCCTCGTAGTAGTCGTGCGGGATCTCCTGCAGACCTCCGATGAACAGGACCATGTCGTAGCCGATGGAAGACCAGATGCCGATGATCGCGATGGAGAACCAGGCGATCTTCGGATCGGAGATCCAGGCAACGTTTGTGTGGAAGACGTTGTTCAGAAGACCGAACTGCTGGTTGTAGATCCATCTCCATACCATGGCGACAGCTGCGGGGGCGCAGACCATCGGGAGGAAGAAGATCGTGCGGTAGACGGAGCGTCCCGCGATCTTCTTGTTGAGAAGGACGGCAAGAAGAAGGGAGATCGCAATCGTCACCGGGACCTGGACGATCGTGTACTTGATGGTGTTCCACAGGGACTGCCACATCTCGGCGGAGCCGGTTCCGAACATCAGGGTCTGATAGTTCTTCAGGCCGACGAAGATGTTGCCCTTTCCGAAGTCACCGGTCTTGCAGAAGGACTGCCAGATCGTCTGGAAGACGGGGATAAAGTTCAGAATGATGAGGCCGATGATGGTCGGTGCAACGAAGAACAGGCCCCAGAGCGCCTCGTTTCTTGCGCGGGGCGTCATCTTCTGTTTCACTGCTTTTGTCTTTGCCATGGCGTTTCCTTTCTTGAAAATTGTTTCCGGAAAACCAGAACCGGCAGACAGGCCCATCGCCTGCCTGCCGGTCACTTTGTACTGGGTTTAATTTTCAGAACTTCGATCTGTGCTTTTCAGATCGAAGTTCGGAGCCCAAATCCGCAGGATTTGGGGTTTTTTATTCCTGTGCGATCGCGTCCTCGATGATCTTCTGCGCATTGTCGCAGGCCGTGGACATCTTTGCGGGATCGGAAGGATCCTGCCATGCATCGAGGAAGCAGCCTTCCTGCTGGATTGCATCTTCCCAGACGGTGGTGTTTCTGGTGTACGGACGGAAGAACAGGCTTCCCTCGTCCTCGATTCTCGTGAAGGCGGAGACGTCCATGCCATCGAAGGCATTTGCGAACTCATCGGAGACACCCTTGTAGGCTGCCATCGTGACGCCGAGCTCTGCCTGCTTTTTCTGGCCCTCTTCGGAGCAGAAGTAGGAGATCAGGCTGTAGGCCTCGTCCGGGTGCTCGGTGTTTGCCGCTGCTGCCCAGCCAAGTCCGTTGTAAGCCGACTGTCTCTCGCCCTCATCGCACTGGCCGTTGCCGTTTGCATCGCCGTACGGCATCAGAGCCCACTTGTAATCCTCGTGGCTGTCTGCGCTGTAGAAGGAGTTGATCATCCAGGAGCCCTGTGTGATCATCGCGACCACGTTCGACTGGAACAGGGAGTCCGTGCCGGACTCTGCAACCGTGGACTGCGGAACGGAGACGGTCAGGAGCTTGCGGACCATTTCCATGCCGGCCTTGCCCTGGTCGGAGCCGATCGTCGTGCCCTTGTGGTCATCGGTGATGACCTGTGCGCCGTAATCGTAGACGAAGTTGTACCAGCCGTCCTGGTTGTTGGAGGTGTTCACTGCGTAGCCGTAGACGCCGTCCGCAGCGCCTGCCTCGGTGATCTGCTTTGCCGCGTTGTAGACATCGTCCCAGCTCCAGTCATCGGTCGGGGTGTCGACGCCGTACTTGTCAAACAGTGCCTGGTTGTACAGAAGAGCGATGGTGTCGTGATCCTTCGGGATCGCGTACTGATGGCCGTCGGACTGATACAGGGAGACGATGCCGTCGTAGTAATTGCTCATGTCGATCGCATCGTCCTTTGCGATGTAATCGTCGAGGTTCAGGAGCATGTTGTTCTCCATGTACATCTGCGCGGTGTTGGAGTGCATCCAGAACACATCGGGCATCTCGCCGCCGGAAGCACCGGCTTCCAGCAGGGTCCAGTACTGATCCCAGGTGATGACGTTGATCTTGACCGCAACGCCGCTGGTCTTGGACCACTCGTCCGCGATCTGCTGCAGACCTGCCAGCTGGTTGTTATCCCAGATGTCCACCTGCAGGGTCACATCGCCGGAAGAGGCGGTGGTTGAGGAGCCGCTGTCGGCTGCTGCCGTCGAGGATCCGCTGTCCGAGGATCCCGAGCTGCTGCCGCAGCCTGCCAGGGCTGCCGCGCACATGCCGAGTGCGAGAATCGCTGCCAGTACTTTCTTCTTCATAAATTACCCTCCTTGAAACATATCCCGGATTTCCGGGGACCGTTCGTTCATCTGTGCCACAGTATACCTGTCGAAATCGCGCACGAAAATGGCGCGATCCTGCCCGAAACCTGTCCTTTTTGACATGTCCTGATCGAACCTGGTATGGTTCAAACGGCATGGAAATATTGCTACAGATATGGTAAAATGGTGCCGAAATTCGGCAGAACGTACATGTTTTCTGATGGAAACGGTTCCAATTTCCGTCAATATGCAGTCAGAAAGCACAACAGGCTCCTCTGTTGAATATGTACAGAAAAGGCAAAGAAATGGCAGAAAATGATACAATCTACACCCCGTCAGACCTGAAAAAAACGCGCTATACGAAGGAGGAACACTTCCACTGCCTCGAGAACCTGACCGAGACGCCGATCGAGCTCTCCCTCATTCACTGCGGGATGGAGGAGTGCCGGCCGCTCCACATCTGGCACGGGGTGCGCTATGAATACATCATTCACTTCGTGCGGGACGGCCACGGGGTGTTCTCGGTGGACAACAGGACCTATCATCTCTCGAAGGGACAGATGTTCCTGATCTGGCCGAAGGTCGAGATCACCTACATCGCGGACGAGACCGATCCCTGGAAGTACTGCTGGATCGGTTTTAGGGGATCTGCCGCGGAGCGGGCGCTCTCCGACTGCGGGTTCGGCCCGCAGGTCGATGTCCTCGATGCGCCGGACCTTGCGCCGATCGAGAAGAACATCAGCCTTATCCTCGACCACTACGAGCAGGTCCCGGGGAACATGTTCCTTCGGGCATCCTGCCTCCTCTCGATCCTCGGATACCTCATGGAGTCGGCACAGCGCCCCGCAGAACAGGAGACGGGGTCTCCCGCGCCCTACTCCCGCACGAACGTCTACGTGACCCGGGCGATCTCGTACATCAAGCTCCACTTTGCAGATGACCTGACGATCGTCGACATCGCAGGAGCCGTCGGGATCAGCCGTGCGTACTTAAACCGCGCCTTCCAGAAGGAGCTTGGCATGTCGGTGCAGCACTTCCTCATCGACTACCGCCTCCATGTCGCGGCAAGCCTTCTCATGAACACGACCCTGTCCGTCTCCGAGATCGCGGAAAACGTCGGCTACGACGATCCCCTTGCCTTCTCCAAGGCCTTCCGGAAGAAATTCCAGCTAAGCCCCCGGAACTACAGGCAGAGCAACCACGCGATGAACATCCTCGAAAAGCGCATTCCCGACGATCTGAACACGCAGACCTGAGGAGCGCAAAGGCAGAAACTCCAAAAGACCGGTATACAAAGAGCGCCCCGCACGTGCGGAGCGCTCTTTCCATACCTTCATCATTCTGTTTTTCAGATTTTCAGAACCGGCCCCTGGCCGGTTCTAAGCCCAAATCTGCTTTTTGATTTGGGGTTTTATTCCTGCACCAGCCGAATCGGCGGCTCCTCCGTCGGGGCATCGTCCGCATGGAAGAGATTTCCCTTTTCCATGGTACGGCTTGCGGCATCGGCGGACAGCGGTCTGCTGAAGTAGTAGCCCTGAATGCTGTCACACCCGAACTCCCGGAGGCGGTCAAACTGTCCCTTCGTCTCCACGCCCTCGCAGATCGCGACCTTTCCGAGGTCATGGACGAGGCGGATGACGTCCTTTAAGAAGATGCCGTCATTGTCCCACATGTAGGTATCCACCAGGGTCTTGTCGATCTTGACAACGGACACGGGGATATAGCTCAGGTAGTTCAGCGACGAGTACCCGGTGCCGAAGTCGTCCATGAGAAGCGTGATGCCCATGTCCTCGAACTGATGGAACAGGTCCTCGGCCCGCTGGCTGTTCTCCATGAACAGGCTCTCGGTGATCTCGATCTTGATCCGGTCCGGCGGGACGTTGTTCTTTGCAAGCTGGCCTTTGAGGTACTCGACGTACCCGGTATCCTGCAGCTGTTCCGCGGAGTAGTTGATGGAGATCGGCGGCACTGTAATGCCGCCCTTTAACCACTTGCCGATCTGCTCGCAGACAAGGCGGGTCGTAAGCCTTCCGATGGAGCGGATCCAGCCGTTCTCCTCGGCGATCGGGATGAACGTTCCGGGGCCGATGTCCGCGTCCTGCATGCGGACCAGCGCTTCGAGTCCCTCGATCTGACCCGTGTGGGTGTTGACCTGGGGCTGATAGACCATGTACATGCCGTCGTTTTCGATCGCATGGAGGATGGCGGCCTTTAACTGTTCGTACCTTCCCTCGTCCTCCCGCATCTCGCGGCTCGAGACAAAGCAGCCGTTCTTTCCTCTCTGCTTTGCCTTCTGCAGGGCCATCTCCGCCCAGACAAGGAGCTCCGCCGCACTGTGCCCGACCTCGGCGTTTGCAACGCCGATGGAGGCGTGCGGGGTCACGTAGTCGATGCCCATGGGGCGCTCTTTGCAGAAGAGGTCCATGATGGCATTGAGGTCCGGATCGTTCTCGGAAACCCGCCTTCCGAAGAAGACGACGAGGAACTCGTCCCCGCCGTAGCGCGCGATCTCCGCTCCCGTCTGCTTTGCCAGGGTTTCCAGCTCTCCGGCGAGGAGCTTCAGCAGAGCGTCTCCGCTCGTGTGTCCGTATTTCTCGTTGATCTCCTTGAAGTTGTCGACATCGACAAGGGCCACCGCATAGGACTTTCCATCCCGCAGTCTCTCGTCCGTATCGAGCCTGTCCAGGGCCGTGGTGCGGTTCAGAATGCCGGTCAGGGAATCGTGCTCACTGGAAAAGCGAAGCTCCTCGGAGATCCTTCGCTGTTCGGCCTCCGCATGGGTCTTCTCCGAGACCTCCCGGTTGAGCCCCAGGAAGATCACGACCATGCCGGCAAGCATCAGGGCCAGGGGATAGAACACCAGCCCGTACCGCTCATTGAAGGTCTCCGGCCGGTTCAGGACAACGGTATCCGCAGGAAGGTTGGCCTCGGACACATCGAACTTCTCCATCACCTCATAGTTCGCAACATAGCAGGCGGACATCTCCTCCTGCAGCTGCTGATCCTTCGGGTCCTTCGTGCCGTCGAGGAACTGCATCATGAGATTTGCAGCAGAGGCCGCCGTGTTCTCGAAGAGGTTCACATACCCTGCCATGCACCCGTTTTTGAAGCCCCCCTTGGCGGTGCGGAACACCGGGACCGGCGATGCCTTGCTGATCACCGACGCGGACTGGGGAATCGTGTAGCTGATCCCGTCCGCATCCTCAAAGGCGATGACATCGAGGACAACGGTCCCCTCGGTCAGCTGAGAGAGGCGGTTCTGCAGGTCGCTCAGCGTGCAGTCGCCGAAGTTGATGGTCTCGAAGGTAAGTCCCGCATAGGCCGGGTCATCGATCGCACCCTCGAAGTTCTTCTCGAGGGTCTCACCGCTTAAGGTATTGTCGATAATGGCGACGACCTTCTTCGTATCCGGCAGGAGCCGGAGTGCAAGGTCAATGGTCTCCCTGAAGTTATCCCGCTCAAGGTACCCCGTGATGTACGGGTTTTCTGCCGCCTTCTCGCCCTCTTCGTAGTCCGAGACTCCGAAGAAGATGATCGGGATGTCCTTAAAAAACGTGTCCTGGTACTTCTCGGCAAACAGAAGAGCCGCATCATCGCCCACGATGACGCCGTCATAGGAGGTGGTCTGAAGTCTTTCCCTCATGCGGTCCGCAAAGACGGTATCTGCCTCGTCCGGGTGCTTCTTGGTGTCCATGTCCATGACATCGAGCGTCACACCGCTGTTGTCAAAGACCTGCATGAGACCCTGGATCTGATCCTCATAGGACAGGAACGTCGGATCATAGGATGACAGGAACAGGACCTTGCGTCCGTTCACCTCGCTCCCCGTCGGTGTTCCCAGGGTGACATCCTCCGCGTCGTAGTCGGAAGTCACCGTATCGACCATCGCCTCATAGGCGGCGTCCTGTGCCCGCTCCCTCGACCTCTGGACCATGAGAAGCAGGAAGACGGCAACGCCGGCAAAGATCAGCGTGAGCCCTAAAAGCGAGATCCGGGATCCGATATCATTTTTGCGTGTCTCATTCTGCAAAATCAGCAACCCTCCGCAAAGACCACAGTCCGCCCTCTCAAAAGAGCAGAATTACACAGTCTTAACAATCCAACAATAAAGATAGCACAGGAAACGTTCCCGGACCATGTGCAAAAGGCAGGGAAACTTAAATGAAACTTGTTTACTTTCGAGAAACCGGAAGGACACACGCCCCTTCCGTGTCGTTCCTTCTTGCCGTACCGGCCGGTGCTGTCACTCTGCGCTCTTCCGGTTTACAATAGGGACAAAGGACAACCGAAAAGGATGACAGCCGATCCGAAAGAAAGGAAGAAACTCTCATGGAAGATAAAGATATCAAGGATATCGAAGATATCAAGGATATCGAAGATATCCTGGAAACCTTAAAGACAAGACGCTCGGTCCGCTCCTATAAAAGCGATCCGGTACCGGAGGAGCTGATCAGCAGGGTCGTGGAGGCAGGACTCTTTGCCCCGACCGGCATGAACCGGCAGGCGACCATCCTCCTCGTCCTGACAGACCCCGATGCGGTGCGCACCCTCGGGAAGGTAAACGGAGCGATCATGGGGCACGAGGGAATGGATGCCTTCTACGGAGCCCCCGCCGTCATCTGCGTCCTTGCAAAGAAAGACGATCCCACCGCCATCTTTGACGGGAGCGCTGCCATCACCAACATGCTGAACGAAGCCGCGTCCTTAGGCCTTGGCTCCTGCTGGATCCACCGGGGAAAGGAGCAGTTCGAGACGAAGGAAGGAAGAGAGATCCTCACCCGTGCGGGCATCGATCCGGACACGGTTGTCGGGATCGACAGCGCAGTCCTCGGGTTTCCGGCAGCCAAAAACCCGGCCGCCGCGCCCCGGAAAGAGGGGCGGGTGTACCGGGTTTAAGGTCTGCCGTCTAATAGGTAAGTTCTTCACAACAAGTTCCCCGCGGGGAACTTGTTTTTCTTCCTTAATTTCAATCCTATTCCAGCCCTGTTTCTTATCTGTTTGCGAAGTCCGAGATCTGCTCCACGCCGTAGATGAGATCGTACAGGGTCGCGTTGTCCTTCGGGGCAAAGGTGTTGCCGCTCTTTGCCTTCACAAAGCCGAAGTACTCGGAGGCACCGACGTTGTCCGCATAGGCATCGTCGATCTGATCCGCATCGTCAAAGTGGGCGTTGGTGCCGAGGGTCTCGTTGTACGGAACGCCGCAGGCAAGGATGAAGATGTAGCCAAGCTCCTCTCTTGTTACCTTTTCGTCCGGCAGGAAGGCCGTGCGCTTTGCCTCTGCATCGCGGGAGATGCTCGTGTTGTACAGAGTACCGGTCGCACCATCCTCTGCGGGATCCTTGAGGTTCATCATGCCCTTCTCGACAACGGCCGCAATGACGCCGTAGTCCGTATCATCCGCCGGGACATCATCGATCGCAACAGCCTCTTCCGGAGCCGTAAGCCCCCAGAGTCTTCCGAGCATCTTTGCGACGTCGCGGTTTGTCACTTCCTGCGTGGGATCAAGGGCTGTGATGTCATCGATGTAGCCCTTCGACTCCGCGCGGGTTAAAATCTCATCTCCTGCCGCTGCCACAACCTGCGTGTCGTCCAGCACCTTATAGGCGATGCTGCTGTCCGTGTTGCCGTCGGGGTCCGTTGCCGTGAGGGTCAGGTACTTGCCGATCATGTCGTTTGTGACAGGAAGCTCTGCCTTGTTGCTGATCTTGGTTCCCGCCGCGTCCTTTGTATCGGACAGGAGCCAGGAATAGGTCAGGCTGCTGCTGTCAGAGCCAAGGAGCGTCGACGATGCGCTCAGGGTGTTTCCTGCCGCCGGGACGCCCGTGATCTTCGTGTCCACCGGTCTCGGGTAGGTCTTGCCGTTGATCACGACGTTGTCCATGACCGGATTCTGCCAGTTGTAGGCGCGCACTTCCTTTTCCGCGCCGTCGATATTGATGTTGCGAAGGACAAGGCCCGTGATCGGCACCTCGTCAAAGGCCTCCATGAAGATGCCGTATTCACCGCCGTGCGCCGTCAGGTTTTCGATCGTGATGTTTCGGAACTGCGGCAGATAATCGCCATCCCGTCCGACATCGTAGAGCATCGTCGCGTGAATCGCCGCATTGCCGACCTTGTCGATCGTCGAGTTGCGGATGTAGACGTTCTCGACAACGCCGCCGCGCTCCGCGTTTGTCTTGAAGCGGATCGCGTAGTTCAGGTTTTCACTCGTAAAGACGTTGTTGTCCGCAAACACGTTCCGGATATCTCCGCTCATCTCGGAGCCGCAGGTGATGCCGCCGTGGCCGTCCGCAAAGACGTTGTTGCGGATGATGATGTTCTGGGTCGAGTAGCCGAGGTACCCCAGGAGCCTGCCGTCGAGGTTTCTGCCCGCCTTGATGGCGATGCAGTCGTCGCCGGTATTAAAGTAGCAGCCCTCGATCAGCACGTAGTTGCAGTTCTCGGGGTCACAGCCGTCGTTGTTGTAGCCGTGGGAATCGATGGTGACCTTCCGGACCGTGACATTCGTGCACAACACGGGGTTGATCTCCCACATGGGGGAGTTCTTGATCGTCACGCCCTCAATCTTGACGTTCACGCAGTCGATCGGCTGGAAGAAGTTCGGGCGAAGGTAATAGCCGTCCCCCAGAACCCTGTCCCTGAACGGCACCGCGTTGTCGGTCATCTTGCGGATGACGGAGGTCTTTGCGAGCTTCTCCGTCTTCCAGTTCCACCAGGTGTTCTCGTCCGCCTGACCGTCCAGGACGCCCTGTCCCGTCACGGCAATGTTTGCCTGTCCGTTCGCATAGATGAACGGACTGTAGTTGTAGCAGCCGGAGCCCTCGAAGTGGGCAAAGACAATCGGATAGTTGTCCGTATTGATGTCCTTCGTGAAGGCAAGGACGGAATCCGGATTCTCGAGGCACAGGTTGACGTTGTTCTTCAGCGTAATCGCACCCGTATCAAAAACGCCGGACGGAACAATGACCGTGCCACCGCCTTTTTCGCTCACCTCGTCAATCGTCTGCTGAATCGCCGCCGTGTCGAGCTTCCCGTCGCCCGCAACGGCGCCGTTCGCCGTGATGTCCTCCTGATAGTCCGGGAAGACAGGATCCGAGATGTGCGTCAGGATCTCGTCCGCCTGATCCCAGGACAGATCGCTGCCCGTGGCAGCAGGTGCTGCGCTCACCGGCAAGACCGTGCCGGCAAGAAGTGCCGCCGCAGTCAGTACCGACAGTCGTCTCCTCCATTGTGACTTTTTCATATAGCCCTCCCAATATTCCGGTAAACCTGTGCAGTTTATCGGCGTGCAGAAATTAATAGATTCTCTGAATCAAAAGATATCATCGAAATAGTTATATGTAAACGCTTACAAATCGTCAACATCAACAAAACCCGGGTAAAATCCTGACATGTTGAACCCAGAGACCCAAAGGATGACAAAATCCCTGGCACATCTGCTCAGATACGCCAGGGAACCGTTCATCGTATGATGCCACAAGACGCCTGCTCTTTCTGCCGGCATTTACCGTGCAGAACGGCATAAAGAAAGCAGTGGCTGCATAAAGGCCGCTGCTTTTCCTGACGTTGCATGTTTTTCTCAGGTTGCCGTCAAAGTTCGATCGTATCGAGATCATCGGGCACGATGAGGTGTCCGGTATAGACCTTCTGCCCTTCCGCCGTGTACAGACGCCTTCGGTCCTTCAGGTGATCGTCCTCGGTATGGTAAAGCAGAAGGTTTTTTACGTGGAGCTGTTCTCCGAGCCTGCAGGCATCCTCCACCGTGGAGTGGTGCTTCTCATAGGCATGATAGACGGGCTCGTCCGCCTTCAGACAGAACGCCTCGTGGAGGAGAAAGTCCGCCCCCTCTGCAAGAGAAAAGCAGTGCTCCTGTAACGGCTCGTCCCCGCAGCAGACAAGCGCCTTCCCCGGTTCATAGTCCATGCGGAACCCGAACTGGTCCATCTTGGTGGAGCGGATATCGAAAAACACCGTCCTGCAGCCAAGAAGCTCTGCTTCCTCCATGTCTCTTACCGGGATGATCTGAAGGCGGCCGGAGCCAATAGCCTTCGGGTACTCCTTTGGCAGAAGGCTCCTGCAGATGCCATCGAGCACCACGCAGAGCTTCCGGTGGGCATAGATCGTGTAGGACCCGAAGTCCTTTCCGTTCTTTACATCCATCCCGATACAGCGCACCAGCCACACGATCCCCATCAGGTGGTCGAGGTGCTGGTGGGTCACATAGATCGTGTGGAGATCCCGATAGGAGATCCCCGCAAGGTCCAGCTGTTTCAGCAGTCCGTTTCCCCCGCCTCCGTCCACAAGAAGGGACCCCCTCTCATTTGTCAGGACAAAGCAGGTGTTGTAGCAGAAAAGCGCCATGGCATTTCCGGTGCCGAGCATGATCAGTTTCATGATTCCTCCCTCAGTGCAGGTCAAGCTTTGGCGGCACATCCAGCTTTTCGGGGCGGGGATTGCCGTTCTTCTTTCGCTGCTTTACGCACTCCGTCAGGAGGTACTCGATCTGCCCGTTCACCGAGCGGAAGTCGTCCTCTGCCCACGACGCGATCTCATCATACAGTTTTGCCGAGAGCCTCAGCGGGACCTGTTTCTTTTCCAACGCACTGCTCCAATCCTGTTCAGTACAGACTTCCTGCGTTCACCACCGGCTGGGAATCATGATTCCCGCACAGCACAACGAGAAGGTTCGAGACCATCGCGGCCTTGCGCTCCGGATCGAGGTCGACCACGTCGTCCTCCTTCAGGCGCTCCAGGGCCATCTCCACCATGCCGACGGCGCCGTCGACGATCATCTTTCTCGCGTCGATGACGGCCGATGCCTGCTGTCTCTGCAGCATGACGCCCGCAATCTCCGGCGCATAGGCAAGGTAGGTGATTCTCGCATCGAGGATTTTAAGCCCCGCATTCTCCACCTTGCTCTGGATCTCGTCGCAAATCCTCTTTGCGACCACATCGGAGGAGCCGCGAAGGCTCCCGTCATCGGCCTTGCCGTCTCCCGTCGTATCCACGTTCGGGGCGACATCATAGGGGTAAAGGCGGACAATGTTGCGGACGGCGGCATCGCACTGCAGGGAGAGGTACTCCTTGTAGTTGTCGACGGCAAACACGGCCTTTGCGGTATTCTCCACCTGCCAGATGACCGCAACGCTGATCTCCACGGGATTTCCGAGGTAATCGTTGATCTTCTGACGGCTGTTGGAGAGCGTCATGATCTTCAGGGAGATCCGCTTCCCCGCGGCCTTTGTCTCTGCTGCCGCGCCCTTGTCATTGATATCCCCTGACTGCCCCAGCCTCGTTCCTGCAGCCGGATTCATCGCGGTGCAGAAGGGATTTACAAAGTAGAAACCCGTGTCCTTCAGAGTCCCATAGTACTGCCCGAACAGCGTCAGCACCAGTGCCTCCTGCGGGTGAATGACCTTGAGACCCGGGCACAGGATCACGCCGGCAATGACAAGTACCGTTGCAAGAACCATCAGCGCGTTCCCGAGAACCTCCGCCTCGTCTTTGCCAAGCCTCATGCCGCCAATGACATACAGTGCCGTTGCTGCGGCAAACATCAGAATGATCACACACAGCATCACCGCGCCCATCTTCCGGCCGCTGATCACCTTCTCCTCCACAGAGCCTGTCGTTTCTCTTGTTTTTTCAGTAGACATCTTGCGCTCCTTTCCCCAAAGGGTTTTCCATTGCATTAATATGATATCATATTGATATCAGAAAGCAACATCCAAAACGCAAAATAAGAGGGACGGCCGGGAACGCAGCAGGACTTCAATCCCCGGCATACCTTCCGCCGGCACGCCGGTTTATGATACTGTGGTGAAGCAAAAATGAGGACTTCCAAAGGCTTGATCAGATTTCGGGGCGTCATCTGTTTTGCGAAGAACCTTGCAGGCAGGAAGCTGAAGAACCAGGAAGCAGATCAGGATCGCAGAGGATAGAAAGGACAACAGAAATCCGACTTCGCACCATGGAAAAGGGCGACTGGAAAACAGTACAGAAGATGTTCTTCGAGTTCAACGCGTCCGAATTCGGCAGGTATGACCCGATCGAGAACACGGACGATACCCATGTATCGATTTTATCGAAAACATGGTGCACCATCATGTGATTTATGCCATCACGCTTCCGGATTCGGATGACATGATCGGTTATATCTGTTTCTATGTCTCCGGAGAAGAGTGCGACCTCGGAGATGTGGTAACCTCCAAATACCGGGGAAAGGCATCGCCACCGCCGCCTCAGGCCTTGCAATGGAAAAGGTGAGATCCGAACGCGGAGCAACGATTTTTTACTGCCACGGCTGCCGCCGAAAATGTCCCGTCGGTCATGGTTCTGAAAAAACTCGACTTTTCACTCCTGTCAGAAAGACGTGTCAGGAGTGTGGACGACAACGGTAAATATTACATTTCCGACCGACGCTATGCTAGGTCCTGCTGAGAGGTTGTCGAAGCAGACAACTTCCAACTTAATCGGGCGGAAGAGTGAAGCTCAAAGGATAGAATTCTAATTTAATCTTTGCATCTTATAAAGTCTCCGGGCATAGCCAATGAAAGTACCCGATTCTCAGCAAAACATTTGAATGGCTTCCATATCAGCCATTTTTATGGTACTTTGATGGTGTAAAACAAATCTGGATCTGTTCTGTCTAGGGGGAATCTGTTGAACCAGGTGTATAGGATGTCTGCCTTTAAGCGGGTAAAGAAGGCTTTCTGCGTGAAGCCTCACACGACTGATCCGCGACTGCTCCAAATCTCGGGGCCATTACATATTGTCTAAAGTCACGAGAATGCGGCGGATATTTTTCAATTTCTTAAAAAAAAACAGAGACAGCGATTTTCCAGAAGGCCAGTTCAGATCCTCCAGCACGGTAGGATCATCTGCAGGGAATCATCAAAAGCTTAGCAGATGGATAATTCAACAGGATCGTTTCACTAGAACAAGGATACATTGCATTTGGTAAACAGCGGAGGAAACGCATGGCAGAAAACCAGAATGTAGAATACAAAGAATCTTGGCGTGATGAATATCTGAAATGGATATGCGGATTCGCTAATGCACAGGGTGGTACGATCTATATTGGGTTCCGGGATGATGGAAGCATTGTGGGTGTTAAGAACGCCAAGAAGCTTCTCGAGGACATACCGAATAAAATCCAGACAGGATTAGGCATTGTTGCCGAAGTCAACATGCATACTACTACGGACGGGCTGGACTATATTGAAATAAAAACTGAGCCCAGCAGCTTTCCTATAAGCTATCATGGCGAATATCATTACAGAAGCGGAGCTACAAAACAGCAACTGACAGGGATTGCATTGTCAGAGTTTATTATGCGAAAAACTGGATTCCAATGGGAAGATGTCACGGTTGACAACCTTTCTGTAGATGATCTTGATGAGGAAAGTTTCAAGATTTTTCGCAGGGAGGCATTAAAAAGCGGCAGGATGAAAAGCTCAGAGCTGAATGTCTCTAACGCAGAGCTTCTAAGCAAACTGCATCTTATATCCGACGGAAGGCTGAAGCGTTCCGCAATTTTGCTTTTTTATAGCGATCCTCAGATTATTCAGAATGGGAGCTACGTCAAAATCGGGAAATTTGGTGGAGGAGCAGACCTTCAATACCAGGATGTAATGGATACATCTCTTATTACGGTAGCAGACAGAATCATTGATCTAATCTATCTGAAATATCTGAAGGCTAAAATCACGTATGAACATGACCGCAGGGTTGAAATATACCCGTATGCGCGCGAAGCAGTCCGTGAAGCAATTTACAATGCGATAGCTCATAACTGCTATATGTTCGGAACTCCGATACAAATCAGAATAGAAGACCGGGAAATGATCATCAGCAACCGATGTATCCTGCCGGATGGTTGGACGTCCGAAACCTTGATGGAACCACATGATTCCATTCCATATAATCCTGATATTGCAAACGTATTCTATCGAATGGGGTATATCGAAAGCTGGGGCCGTGGTATCCAGAAGATTTGTGACGAATGCATTGCACTAGTACAGCCTTTCGTAGATAATAGTTTAAAATATTACTACACTCTTCTAATAATTGATACTGTAGTGATATTGTATTTACATTCAAGCGCCAACGATATACAATGCAAATGGCTCTTTATAGGCA
>Ga0256406_1001790_pt1 | contig 33064 bp, 28 predicted proteins | sample RumenRJG_03DNA_FD_185986 | JGI IMG/M metagenome (GOLD analysis project Ga0256406, IMG submission 185986) | Bovine rumen microbial communities from Lethbridge, Alberta, Canada - RJG_03 | ecosystem: Host-associated > Mammals > Digestive system > Stomach > Rumen | place: Canada: Alberta | collected...
GAAATTTTGCTGTTTGATTTTCACCACTAAGTTAAGTGAAATTTTTGACATGGCAAAATCCTGAGCAACTTATTGTTGCTCAGGAATTTATAAAAATATTTAAAATATTAAGTTGCGGAATTAAGGTGAATTATAAATGATATTACCGCTCGGTGGTAAAACGATTACCACTCGGTGGTAAAACGATTACCGCTCGGTGGTAAAACGATTACCGCTCGGTGGTAAAACGATTACCACTCGGTGGTAAACGATATGGGAGCGTCGTCATTCCTGACGACGAGCAGTTTCTCGGAAGATGAAGACTGTCTACCCACAAAGTGGGTTGTAAAAATTCCAAAGGCTTTGGGGTTGTTACTCACTGGAGGTTCCTCATGCTTCCTATAATATATATAGGTATAATGGCTGTTTACTATTAAATATAGGTAGAGAGGCAGCCTACTATTATATATAGGTATAGTAGTCTTCTTGCCTCTCCAATTGAAGCAGCAACCGCCCTCTCTTGAGACAAAGCTTTGCTCCAATGACATTCGATAAGCGATTGAAATGCAATCGCAAAAGACGACACATAAGCCCTCAAAATGAACAAATGACAACGACGGCGTGACTTATGTTTACATTTTTATTTCCTTTTCAGAAATAATATTCTAAAAACTTCGTTTTAATAAATAAAATGATTACTTTTGCAAAGCTTTTAAGGAATAAAAGATTATGACCCAATTATCCGACAGACTTAACAGATTGGCACCGTCAGCTACGCTGGCCATGTCACAGAAAAGTAGTGAGATGCGTGCAAAAGGTATCGACGTGATTAACATGAGTGTGGGCGAACCCGACTTCAACACTCCAGAAGCCATCAAGGAAGCTGGAAAGAAAGCCATCGACGACAACTACTCGAAATATTCACCCGTGCCTGGCTATCTCACCCTGCGCCAAGCCATTTCAGACAAACTCAAGAGCGAGAACGGCTTGGACTACAGTCCTTCGGAAATCATCGTGGGTACGGGTGGCAAGCAGGGCGTCTGCAACTCGATTCTGGCGCTCGTCAACCCCGGCGACGAAGTGGTGATACCCGCTCCTTACTGGGTGAGCTATCCGCAGATGGTGAAACTGGCCGGCGGCACCCCCGTCATCGTCAGCACCGAGATTGAGGACAACTTCAAGATGACAGCCGAGCAACTGGAGGCCGCCATCACACCGAAGACAAAGATGGTCATCCTCTGCTCGCCCTCCAACCCAACGGGAAGCGTATACAGCAAAGACGAACTGGAGAAGCTGGCCGAGGTGGTAGCCCGTCACGAGGACCTCTTCGTGCTCTCCGACGAGATTTATGAGCACATCACCTACGTGGGCCACACCCACAGCATGGCCGAGTTCCCCGGAATGAAGGAACGCGTCATCATCGCCAACGGAGCCTCCAAGGCCTACGCCATGACAGGCTGGCGACTGGGATGGGTGGCCGGACCCGAATGGATCGTGAAAGGCATGAACAAACTGCAAGGACAATACACCAGCGGCACCTGCGACGTCAGCCAGATGGCTGCCCTCGCCGCCTACACCGGACCACAAGAAGCACGCGAGGCCATGCGACAGGCTTTTGAGCACCGCCGCGACCTCATCGTCGCATTGGGACGCGACATCGACGGACTGGAGGTGAACTGCCCAGAAGGCGCATTCTACCTCTTCCCCAAATGCTCCAGCTTCTTCGGCAAGAGCGACGGCACGCACAACATCAACAGCTCCACCGACTTCTCACTCTATCTGCTCGAGGTGGCCCACGTGGCAACCGTGGCCGGCGATGCGTTCGGCGCCCCCGACTATTTCCGCATGAGTTATGCCACGAGTAAGGACAATATCCGCGAGGCTATGCGGCGCATCAAGGAAGCGCTCGCAAAACTCGGATGAGCACTCTGCCGCTTTGCGCAAAAAAATAACGGGCTTTATTTCGTTAAATCTTCTTAATTGCAATGATAGTAAATTGTAATTTATTACCTTTGCGAGGAAAAATAAAAAAACCGGAAGAATAACCTGTGTCCGAAGAGTGAGCAATCGCCCTCCAAACCATAAAGAGCGTAGAAATTCCATAACAACTAATTTTATAAACTAAAAAATTAAAACATTCAATTCATTATGGCAACTAATCAAAAATCAGCAGCCCCGAAGAAATCTCAGGGCTTCACAGGTATCAGAGGTGCATTTTGGATCATCGTTGTATGCTTGATCGCTGCAGTATGTATCTATCAATTCGTGCTCGGTAACCCCGCTAACTTCCAGGGCAACGACACAGCTAACGGTCCTGTAAACCTCCTGGGTACTATCTACAAGGGCGGTTTCGTGGTGCCTATCATCTGGACACTCGGTCTGACCGTGCTTTGCCTCTCTGTAGAGCGCTACTTCGCCATGAAGACCGCTTTCGGTAAGGGCAGCCTGACAAAGTTCGTGGCCAACATCAAGGCCGCTCTGAAGGCTAACGATTTCGCTAAGGCTCAGCAGCTCTGCGACAACATGAAGGGTTCTGTAGCCAACGTTGTCAACGCTTCTCTGCTCGCTTACAAGGACATGGAGTCTGGCGCCAACGCTAACCTGAAGAAGTCTCAGAAGGTGGCTAAGATCCAGCAGGCTCACGAGGAAGCAACTCAGCTCGAGATGCCTACTCTGCAGATGAACCTCCCCATCCTCGCTACTATCGTTACCCTCGGTACTCTTACCGGTCTGCTCGGTACGGTGCTCGGTATGATCCGTTCATTCCAGGCTCTGGCTGCAGGTGGCGGCGGTGACTCTCTGGCTCTGTCAACTGGTATTTCTGAGGCCTTGGTCAATACCGCTTCCGGTATCGCAACTTCTTGGCTCGCAGTAGTGTTCTACAACTACTACACAAACAAGATCGATAAACTGACATACGCACTTGACGAGGTAGGTTACTCAATCGCTCAGACATACGAAGCTAACCACGCAGACGAGGCTTAATTTTTGCTAACCCTTTAAAATTTTATCACTATGGGTAAAGTAAAAATTAAGAAGAAAGACATCTGGATCGATATGACCCCTATGTCCGACGTGATGGTCCTTCTTCTGACCTTCTTCATGTTGACGTCTACGTTCGTGAAGCAAGAGCCGGTGAAGGTCAATACGCCTGGATCAGTATCGGAAATTAAGGTTCCAGAGAACAACGTGCTGAATATCCTTGTCAGCAATGATGGCAAGATATTCATGAGCATGGATAAAGTGACTGATGTTCAGGCCGTTCTCGAGAACGTCACTGGACAGTACGGTGTCAGCCTGACAGCTGCTGAGGAGAAGAAGTTCCTCGACGATCCTATGTGGGGTGTGCCGATGAACCAATTGAAACAGTATCTCTCTCTTGACAAGACACAGATGCCTCAGGTGGAGAAGAACTATGGTATCCCCACCGACTCTGTAGCCGGCAAGACTGGAGACGCCGCAATGAGCGAGTTCCAAATCTGGGTGAAGGCCGCACATGAGGTCAACCCCGATGCAAAAATCGCCATCAAGGCCGACGAGAAGACTCCGTATAAGACGATTAAGAAGATTATGTCCGAACTTCAGGACATGTCCGAGAACCGTTACTATCTGATTACTCAATACAAGACAGAGGAGGACTGATAAATGGCTAAGCAAGGTTTAAGCAAACAAAAGAAAATGGACACCCGCGTGGACTTCACGCCTATGGTGGACATGATGATGCTTCTTATCACGTTCTTCATGCTTTGTACGTCTCTGGCCAAACCCCAGACCATGGAGTTGAGTATGCCTAGTAACGATAAGAACATTCAGGATCAGGATAGGACGGTGACCAAGGAGTCGTACACCATTACGATCTACGTCACCGCTGACAACCAGATTTACTACGTAGCAGGTATGGTGAAGCCCGAAGATCCCTCTTGTCTGAAGAAGACTACCTGGGGTGCAAAGGGTATCCGCGAGGTGCTCATCAATCACACCACTGAGGATGACACTCAGCCTGTGAAAGACGTAATGAAAGCCAAGATCGCTCTTGACAAGGAAAAGGACGACCCCAACAAGAAGATGCCCGACTCTGTGTACAACAGAAAGTTGGCAGAACTCAAGGCCGGTATCCTCCCCGACAAGAAGATCGAGACCATGACCGTCATCATCAAGGCTACGGACAACTCCAGCTACAAGAACTTGGTTGACGCTCTCGATGAAATGCAGATTTGCAGCATTGGTAAGTATGTGATCGATAAGATTAACCCGAACGACGAGGCTCTTCTGAAGAAGAACAATGTCAAGGAGTAATCACATGTCTGACGAATAAAAAGTTAAGAAATGGCAAATATTGATTTAACATCAAACGGATGGACCGATCTCATCTTCGAAGGAAGAAATAAGAGCTACGGCGCTTATAAGCTCCGCAGAAATACTCCGAGAAGAAACCTGACCTCCATCCTCGTAATAGCTGCACTTGCAATTCTCATGATGATTCTCACCTGGGCCAAGGCTGCATACGACAGATACCAGGCCGCTCACCATCCTGTTGAGCAGGTGACAGAGCTTTCTGCTCTCGACCAGCCCAAGAAGGAGGCTAAGGTAGAGCGCAAGCAGGTTCAGGTTGAAGAGAAGAAAGAAGTTGTAAAAGAAGTGAAGTCATCTATCAAGTTCACCGCTCCTGTCATCAAGAAGGATAACCTGGTGAAGCCTGAGGAGATGATGAAGACTCAGGATCAGCTGATGCAGACCAACACCGCTATCGGTGCCCTCGACGTAAAAGGTAACTCTGATAAGGGTGAGATTCTGAAAGTGACTGAGCGTGTCGCCGATGAGCCCGTTGCTCCGAAGCCCGAGGTCGAGAAGAAGATCTTCGAGGTCGTTGAGCAGCAGCCCTCATTCCCCGGTGGTCAGGGAGCTCTGATGAGCTATCTGAGCAGTCACATCAACTATCCGGCAGTTGCTCAGGAGAACGGCGTTCAGGGACGTGTCATCGTTCAGTTCGTCGTTGAGCCCGACGGCAGCATCAGCCAGGTGAAGGTCGCACGTGGTGTTGACCCCTCACTCGACAAGGAAGCTGCACGTGTGGTTAGCGGCATGCCGAAGTGGATTCCTGGTAAGCAGAACGGACAGGCTGTCCGCGTACGCTTCACACTTCCTGTACAGTTCCGTCTTCAGTAACATCATTTGAAAAGCATGAACAAGACATCCTTCATTTATGTAGGATTCACTCTTATGACCATCCTCCTCGCTGCTTGCAACAACAAGCAGCCGAAGGATGGTCGTACAGATACACCCTCATCGGGGACGGTTAGCTTCGTCTCCGATGAGAGTTTTAGTCCTATCATCGACGAGGAAAAAGAAGTATTTCTGGCTTCTCTTCCCCAAGCACATCTCAATCCCGTTTATACCAACGAGTCCGACGGTATCAACCAGTTGCTCAAAGGAAAATGCTGGCTCGTCTTCGCTGCCCGTGCCCTCAAGCCATCTGAGGTGGAGAGCATGAAAGCACAGAACTATCTGCCGCAGTCCATCAAGATCGGCTACGACGCCTTGGCGCTCATCGTCAACAAGTCAAACAGCGACACGCTGATATCAGTCAAAGACTTCAAAGAAATCCTCATGGGTAAGACCACTACATGGAACCAATTGAGAAGGGGCTCCAAGAGTGGGACCATTTCTGTAGTATTCGACAATCCAAAATCCAGCACCGTACACTTTGTTGAGGACTCCATCCTCGGCGGAAAGGCTATCGCCAATCCCAACGTCGTGGCTGTGAAGAAGACTGCCGAAGTCATCAAATACGTAGAAGACAATCCCAACGCTATAGGTATCATTGGCAACAACTGGCTCAACGACAAGCGCGACACCACCAACCTGACGTTCAACAAGAACATTCGCGTGATGAGCGTGAGCAGCGTCGACCATGCCACGCCGGCCAACTCCTATAAGCCCTATCAATATTACATCTGGACCGGTCAGTATCCCTTCGTGCGCACCATCTACGCCCTGCTCAACGACCCGCGCCGCGCTTTGCCCGCAGCCTTCGAGCATTTCGTAGAGTCGCCAAGAGGCCAGCTCATCATCATGAAGGCCGGTTTGCTGCCCGCTTATGGAAATATTAATGTAAGAGATGTTAATATCAACCCATAGTTAGTAACATCTGACTCCTTTTCACGTTTTAAGTAATATATGGATATCACAAACTAAATTGTGTGGACTATGAAAGCTATTAAATATTTAGTGATGGGTGCCCTGCTGGTAGGCAGCGCTCCTGCGATGGCCCAGAACAACAACAAGGCCATCATTGACAACGTGACGAAAATCATCGCTTCTAAGGCCCCCAACACTGAGGACCAGGTGAAGGAGGTTTTCAAGGCAAACAAGAAGAACCCCGAAGTGCTCGTGGGCATCGGTCAGGCTTACCTCAACGTGAAGGATACCGCCAATGCCGCCAAGTACGCTGATCTGGCTCTGAAGCGCGACAACAAGTACGCCAAGGCTTGGATCCTGAAAGGCGACATCTCCGTGATGAAGGATGATGGTGGTGAGGCAGCTCAGAACTACCAGAACGCTATGTACTTCGATCCGAAGGAGCCCGATGGCTACTACAAGTACGCTCTCGTGCAGCGTGGCGTCAACCCGCAGGCTGCCGTCGACGCTCTGGAGCAGCTGCGCAAGAACCGTCCCGACTTCCCCGTGGATGCCTACTCTGGCCGTATCTTCTACAATGCCGGTAAATTCGAGGATGCCACAAAGGCTTATGGCAAGGTTGCCAACCTCACCAGCATGGAGGATCAGGATATCACCAACTACGCCATCTCCAACTGGCTGCTTGGCAACCGCGACAAGGCTGTGAGCATCTGCCAGACCGCTCTGGCCAAGAATCCCCGCAAGGCTGCCTGGAACCGCGTGGCTTTCTACTGCTACACGGATATGAAGAACAGCGATCAGGCTCTGGCCTACGCCGACAAGCTCTTCAACCAGAGCGACTCTGCTCACTTCACCGGTGAGGACTACACCTACTACGGAACAGCTCTGAAGGACGCCAAGAAGCTGGACGAGGCTATCGGTGCTTATCAGAAGGCTCTCGAAATCAACAAGGACAACGAGAAGCAGACCAAGCTGCTCTATGGCAACCTCTCCGAGGTGTACATGGAGAAGCAGGACTTCGACAAGGCTGTTGACTATCTGAAGAAGAGCTTCGGTGCAGAGCCCACATTCGATCAGTATTATCAGCTGGCCGACATCTACACCCGCGTAGGCGACGCTATGGTGAAGGCCAAGAGACCTGAGGCCAACGATACCTACAAGAAGGCCATCGACCTCTATCAGAGCATGAAGCAGAAGTTCCCGAAGTATCTGACCACTTGCAACTATCTGCTCGCCGATACTTACGGCAAGATGGATCCCGATTCTAAGCAAGGTTTGGCAAAGCCCTATTACGAGGAGATCATCCAGAAGCTGGACGGTGTCTCTGACCTGCAGGGTGGCGAGAAGCAGATGCTCAACGCTTCTTACTTCTACATGATGGTTTACGAGATCAACGTGAAGAAGGATCTCCCAAGCGCCAAGAACTACGCTCAGAAGCTGCAGGCTCTCGATCCTGACAACGAGTATGCAAAGCAGGTATTGGCTATGTAATTTGATTTTTTTAAAGGTATATAAAAGGCTGTGCAGATTTGCACAGCCTTTTTTGTTATAGTAACTATAGTAGCTATAGAAACTATAGTAACTATAGAAACTATAGAAGCTATAGCTACTATCGAAGCTATCTCCATAAAAAAAGCGGCCGCAACTCGTCAGAGCTGCAGCCGCATATTATCATATTGTCGTTTTCAAATATGATTACTCAGGAAGTGAGATTGCCTCGTTCGGGCAAACAGAAGCGCAAGTACCGCACTCTGTGCACAGATCGGGGTTAATAGAATACTTCTCGCCTTCAGAGATTGCGCCTACCGGGCACTCATCAATACATGTACCGCAAGCGATGCAGTCGTCACCAATTACGTATGCCATAGTTTTAAATTTTTAATGTTATTATTAATGTTTTATTTTTTGTCTTTGGTAAAATACCTAAAAGTATGGTGCAAAGATAAGATATTTTTTCGAGAATACCTAAAACAAGGTATGTTTTTTTCGTGAAAAAGGAAAAACTTCTGCCCTCTTGGACTGAACGGCTCAGCCTGCATGAATACGATTCAAATGACCACACAACGCGGAACTGCAGAATGTTGTGCGGGCAATAACAATATTATTCTTCGACAGACGTTATTTAAAGCATGAGAAGAAATTTGTTCTTTTTATTATTGCTGCTGATCGGCTGCATCCCGTCATCGGCCCAGCTCTATACCGGAGAGGTTCAAAACCGCCCCTATACCGATTTGCGCACGTTTCATTTCGGTGTGCTGGTCGGCACGCACCTGCAGGACCTTGAACTGCAAAACGCTGGTCCGCAGGTAGTCACAAGCGAGGACGGAACGACCACAGAGACGCTCGTCACCACCGACCAGGACCGCTGGGACGCTGGCTTCAACGTTGGTGTGCTCGGCGAACTGCGGCTGTCTACCCATTTCCAGTTCCGCGTTGCCCCAACGATGTATTTCGGTTCCCGCCACATCACTTTCCACAACATGCGACAGACGACCGCCGAAGGCAAACCCATAGAACAGGTGCAGGACTTGAAGACAGCCTATTTCGCCGTGCCCTGCGAACTAATCTTCGCTGGTCCGCGCGTCAGCAACCACAGACCGTATCTCATTGCGGGCCTCAACCCGATGATTAATCTGAATCCCAAGGATGACGACTATATCAAGCTGAAGCAATACGACCTGCTGGCTGAGATTGGCGCTGGCTTCGACTTCTATCTCCCCTACTTCAAGTTGCGGCCTGAGTTGAAATTTGCCTACAGCCTCACCAACAGTCTCGACACCAGCCACCCCAACCAATTGCGCGATGCTGCCATGCGACCCTACGCGCAATCTGTGAACAAGGCACATACAAAGATGGTCGTGCTCACCTTCTACTTCGAATAGCAACAACATCATCCAACATAAAAATCCCGCTGACCACCAAGAGTCAGCGGGATTTATTATTTTCTACCTACAAGAGATAATGCACGGATATCCGTCGGCATATCGATTAAACGGCGTTCCAAAGCCAACGGAAGCTCTCCGCATCACCCAGTCGACTTACTTCTTATCCAGAGTAACCGTCAGCTTTCCCACCCATACAGCATTCTTGCCGTTCTGGTCGACGGGAATCATTGCTCCGTCCAGATTCTTCTGATATTCCAGCTTCTTGAAAAAAGTATGGCTGTGGCCGCCAAGCACGAGGTCGATATAGCGGCTGTTGGCAATGACCGACTGATCATCAATGCCATCCGTTGGCTCGCCCCATCCCAGGTGGGAAATGAGAATCACCATATCGCACTTCTTGTCCACCTTGAGGAATCGGGCCCACTTGTTGGCGCAGGCTATCGGGTCGAGATATTTTATCGGCTCATAATTCTTTTCGAATACCAATCCCTCCAATTTTGGGTCGAGGGCAAAAACGCCTATTCGGATTCCTTTCCGCTTCACGATGAGATAGGGCTTCACGATACCGTCGAGAGGAGTGCCCGTAAAATCGTAGTTGCTGCAGACAATGGGGAAGTTGGCCTTCTTGAAGATGCGCACCATGTTGTCTATTCCGAAGTCAAACTCATGGTTGCCAATCGTAGAGCACACGTAGCCCATCTTGTTCATCAGTCCAACCTCCACGTCGCCCTTGAAGAGCGTGTAGTAGGGCGAGCCCTGCGAGAAGTCACCGCTGTCGAAGAGCAGCAGGTCAGGGTCCTTCGCCCGCTCTTCCTTAAGCATGGCAATGCGGCGCAGGAATCCTCCCCGGCCGGCAATGGTCGTATCGCGCAGCGTCGGCTTGAGCGGATAGATGCAGCTGTGGGTGTCGTTGGTATGGAGTATGGTGAGCGTTTTCTGACCGTAGGCCGCCAACGTGGTCATAGCCATTGTTGCGGCAAAGACAAACTGTATGAAAATCTTTCTCATCGTTTTATTTCTTTATGGTTGTTCTTCCTTCTATCTTAGCGTCAATCATCTTGCCCTGCTGTTTCATCGTGAGGAAATAGTCGCGGATGATGTAGCGCGAGTTGTTCTCTTCTCCCTTAGGCGCAACGAGATTTGTACCTTCCTTGAACGTAGGCATCTTGTCGTTGCCCTGTGCCAGATAATCAATCGTGGCAATGCGATAGTTGCGGTTGGGATCTATCGGCTCACCGTTAAGTTTGGCACTGACGAGCTGCAGCTTCGGTGTCATGACGAGTTCCACTCCGTGGCTGACGCCCTGTCCGCCAAATGCGGCCATCTCGCCAAACAGTTTCATCAGTTGCCGGCCATTCAGCGTGAGAAAGCAGATTTTATTGTCAAAAGGCGCAAGGTCGATGACATCGCCATAAGTGATATTTCCCTTGGCAATGCTGGCCCTTATGCCACCCATATTGTACACGCCAATGTCGGGACGCTCATTGTATTTCGCTCCGGCCCACACCATGATGTCTGCCATGAGATTGGAGAGCGGGCTTTCGGGCTGATAGACGTCGAGTTCCCTTGCGGCAACACCCACTAGCGGGTTCATGATGCTGTCGACGTCATGCTTGTAAGGCTGCATGAACGCCTCTGCACTGGCATCAGGATGAGCATCGTAGCGCGAGTCTATCAGAATGCGCGTGCGGCTGACCGAAGCCACCTGATAGGGAGTATGGCACGAAGCGAGTGCCAACAACAATCCTGTGCAGAATAATAAAGGAGTATGTTTCATAAACGAAGGTTTGTTTTCTGCAAAGATAATAAAAATAGGAGGAAGAAAAGGCCTTTAGAAGGAAAAAGAGCCAAACAACTTCAATTGATTGGTTAATGTTTCGTGACGATTGTCACGAAACAACGTGACGATTGTCACGAAACAACGTGACGGTTGTCACGAACGAACGTGACGGTTGTCACGAACGAACGTGACGGTTGTCACGAACAAACGTGACAATTGTCACGAACGAACGTGACGGTTGTCACGAACAAACGTGACAATTGTCACGAGAGTTCGTGACCAAATATACCAAGTGCAGAGAAACATGGAATTGCCTGTAAGTAGGCTCGCCGCAATCCAGGACCTTAGTAGGAATTGGCTAATACAGAAAACCGTTATAGCCCTTTCTTTGGCGGGATTCGGGGGATGTTGCGGCCGTAACCCATAAAAAGTAAACTGTTTATTTTGTTCTTCGCCCGATTTCCACTAATTTTGCACTATAATAGATATTTATTAGATGGATACAATCAAAATTCTGGATAAGACGTTCAAGACTTTTATCCCCGAGAGTGAAATCCAAAAGCGCGTGGCTGCCGTGGCTGAGAAGATCAATCACGACATGGCCGGCAAGAATCCTTTGTTGCTGGCCGTACTGAACGGTTCGTTCATCTTCGCTGCCGACCTTATGCGTAATCTCACCATTCCCTGCGAGATCTCGTTCGTCAAGCTTGCTTCCTACCAAGGCACGACCTCCACGGGCAAGATCAAGGAAATCATCGGCATCAACGAGAACCTGGAAAACCGCGATGTCATCATCGTTGAGGACATTGTCGACACGGGCAACACGATGAAGCGGATGCTGGACACGCTGGGCACCCGCAATCCCCGCTCGCTCCACATCTGCACGCTGCTCGTAAAGCCCGGAAAGCTGCAGGTGCCTCTCAACATCGAATACTGCGCCATGGAGATTCCCAACGACTTCATCGTCGGCTACGGACTCGACTACGACCAGCAGGGACGCAACCTGCGCGACATCTACACCGTAGTGGAGTAAGCGCAGAAGGAGCGTGGAGCAAGTGGAGACCGTCTTATCGTTCCGGCAGCACGGACACAGCAAGACGATTGCCATCGGTTCCTGGACGACAATAAAAACAAAGACGCCCGGGATAGATATTCTTGCGCCCCAAAAATAACATCTATATCGAATCATAAAAGATTATTTATAAATAACAAGAAATGAAGAATATCGTAATTTTCGGTGCACCGGGTTCCGGCAAAGGCACCCAGAGCGACAAACTGATTGAGAAGTACGGACTGAAACACATCTCTACAGGCGACGTGCTGCGCAACGAGATCAAGAACGGCACAGAACTGGGCAAGACCGCCAAAGGATACATCGACGAGGGCAAGCTGATCCCCGACGATCTGATGGTGAACATCCTCGCTTCTGTCTACGACAGCTTCGGCAAGGATCATGAGGGCGTCATCTTCGACGGTTTTCCCCGCACCATTCCGCAGGCAGAGGCATTGAAGAAGATGCTCGCAGAGCGCGGACACAAGGTGGCTGCCATGATCGAGCTCGACGTCCCCGAGGACGAACTGATGAAGCGCCTCATCCTCCGCGGAAAGCAGAGCGGACGCAGCGACGACAACGAGGAGACCATCAAGAAGCGTCTCAACGTCTATCACACACAGACAGCCCCGCTCATCGAGTGGTATGAGAAAGAGGGCATCCGCCATCACATCAACGGTCTGGGCGAACTCGACCGCATCTTCGCAGACATCTGCAAGGTGGTGGACAATCTTTAATCAATAAAACAAACAAGAAAACAAATGGAGAGCAACTTTGTAGATTATGTAAAGATATACTGCCGCTCGGGCAAAGGCGGCAAGGGTTCCATGCACCTGCGCCACGTGAAATATCAACCCAATGGAGGTCCCGACGGCGGCGACGGCGGCGATGGCGGCAGCGTCATCCTGCGCGGCAACCACAACTACTGGACGCTGCTCCATCTGAAATATCAGCGTCACGTCTTTGCCGAGCATGGCGGCAATGGCGGGCGCGATAAAAGCCACGGCACCAAAGGCAAGAATGCCTATATCGACGTGCCCTGCGGTACCGTGGTCTATAACGCCGAAACCGGAAAGTACATCTGCGACGTCACCTACGACGGACAGGAGGTGGTGCTGCTCAAAGGCGGCCGCGGCGGACTGGGCAACTGGCAATTCCGCACGTCGACCAATCAGACGCCGCGCTTCGCACAGCCGGGAGAGCCGATGCAGGAGATGACCATCATTCTCGAGCTGAAGCTCCTTGCCGATGTGGGTCTCGTGGGATTCCCCAACGCCGGAAAGTCCACCCTGCTCTCTTCCCTTTCGAGCGCCAAACCCAAGATTGCCAACTATCCCTTCACGACGCTTGAGCCGTCGCTCGGCATCGTGGCCTACCACGACAATCAGAGTTTCGTCATGGCCGACATCCCCGGAATCATCGAAGGCGCAAGCCAGGGCAAGGGACTCGGACTGCGCTTCCTGCGGCATATCGAGCGCAACTCGCTGCTGCTCTTCATGGTGCCCGGCGACACCGACGACATCAAGCACGACTATGAGGTGCTGCTCGGCGAATTGGAGCGCTTCAACCCGGAGATGCTCTCGAAGCACCGTGTGCTGGCCGTCACGAAATGTGACCTGCTCGACGAAGAGCTCATCCAGATGCTCCACGAGACGCTGCCCGACGATCTTCCCGTGGTCTTCATCTCCTCGGTTACCGGCTATGGCATCGACGAGCTGAAGGATGTCTTGTGGCGCGAGCTGAACAGCGAGAGCAACAAGCTGCAGGAAATCACGGCCGAAGATACCCTCGTACACCGCGACAAGGAGGTATCGCAGCTTCCCGAAGAACTCAAGGACGAGGGCATGGACGACGATGTGGAGACGGTTGACACCGAAGAGACAGACGATGCCGACGACATCGAGGAACTGGAAGACTTTGAATATACCGACGAATGACACCGCAGCTGCACTATTATCAAATGGATCCTGCCGTGACGGCATTCTCCACCACACGCGCAGGAGGTGTCAGCACGGGTCCCCACTCCAGCCTCAACATCAACGCTTATTGCGGCGACACAGCAGAGCACGTTGCCGCCAACCGTGAGGCGCTGACCCGCGAGCTGGGCATTCAGGCAGGACGCATCGTCGTGCCCCACCAAGTGCACGGTGTGGAAAGTCGCCGCATCGGTCCCCATTACTTCACCCTGCCCTCTTCTGCCCAGCAGAACCTGATAGAGGGAGTCGACGCAGTGATGACCGACGTCAGCCAGGTGGCGATTGGCGTCTCCACCGCCGACTGCATTCCCGTATTGCTCTACGACGCGACACATCATGCCGCAGCCGCCGTTCATGCAGGCTGGCGCGGCACGCTCCGCCACATCATCATCCGCACCATTGCCGAGATGCGCTTGCAGTTTGCTACCCTTCCCCAGGACATCAAGGCCGTCATCGGTCCGGGCATTGCCAAGGAGAGTTTCGAGGTGGGCGATGAGGTTTATGACACCTTCGCTGATGAACGCTTCGACATGCAGCGCATTGCCACGAAGATGCCACGCATGCATGCCGATGACGCGCAACCAATGAAATGGCACATCGACTTAAAACTCTGCAACCGCGACGACCTGCAGAAGGCTGGCGTATTGGCCGAGAACATCTTCGACTGCGCCATCGACACCTATGAGGAGAGCGACACGTTCTTCTCTGCCCGCCGCCTCGGTATCAATTCGGGCAGAATCTTCACGGCTATCGTGCTGAGATAGCCCATACCTGACCCAACGCCCCGCCCAAAAGATTCAGACAGTACGGACATGGTTCACTGTCTGCACAAGACCAAAAACTAACGAAAGAAATGCGAGTCAAACTACTGAATATCATCTTCTTGATGCTGTTGGCCGTTTCTACGTCAACAGCAGGCCCCATACATTTTACTCAAGCCGAACAACAGCAGATCTTCGTGCCGACGCCGAATCTCTTCGCGCGCAGCGATGCGTTCAGCATCGATTTCTCGGCATTGGGCAAGGACGGTTATTCCTTCCCGCTGCCTGTCGGCAAGGCCAAGGTTGTTGATGGTCAGTATCTCGACATCGCGACGACAAAGGGCGATGCCGTGAAGGCCATGTTTGGCGGCACCGTACGTCTCTCCACCCAGACCAGCTATGGCAACACCATCGTCATCCGCCACGACAACGGTCTTGAGACCGTCTATGGCTGGAACGCGCAGAACCTTGTGAAGGTGGGCGACCGCGTGAAGGCCGGACAGACCATCGCCATCGTCGGAACGAAGAACGGCGAGGTGAGGGCTTTTGTCGCCATCCTCGTCAATGGCGGATGGATCAATCCCGAGACGCTGCTCGACCCCGACAGTCACCGCCTCCATCATCAGACGCTCACCTTCCGCAAGCACAGCAACTACGTGCAGGTGGTACAGCCACCCCGCCGCGAGAGCAAAGGCATCACGAGCCTCGACCCCGACGATGCCAAAGAGGATCCCTTCGAGAAAAATAGCGCTTTCGAGCTCGACCTGCAGAAGTTGGAGAAGCAGCATTGGGACTATCCCCTGCCCGGAAGCCACGTCATCAGCCCCTACGGTGGAAGCCGCAACCATAAGGGAGTGGACATCAAGACCAAGCCCAACGACGAGATTCTCGCCGCCTTTGACGGTGTAGTGACCCGCTCCGGTCCCTATTTCGGCTATGGCAACTGCATCGTCATCCGCCATGCCTACGGTTTCGAGACGCTCTACAGCCATCAGAGCAAGAACTTCGTCAAGAAGGGCGACCACGTCAAGGCCGGTCAGGTAATCGGTCTCACTGGCCGCACAGGGCGCGCCACAACAGAGCATCTGCATTTCGAAATCCACTTCCAAGGCCGCAACATCAACCCCAACCTCATCTTCGACCATACGAGCAAAAAACTTCAAGCCTCAGTCCTGAAATTGGACAAGAGCGGAAGAGTAAGCAAGAAAAACTAAAAGAACAACAGCCGCACGAAGGCTTTGTCTTGATATTGCTACATGAATATAGCAAAACTACAAATTATTAGTTTTTTTAACCAATCGTATTCGTAAAAGTTGGAGGGAAGTTTTGTTAAACACAAAGAAAATAGTAACTTTGCAGTGAACAAAAAAAAAGATTGTTAGTTTATAATTTTATATACAATGGCAGTAAGTTATAAAGATTTAGGTCTCGTCAATACACGCGAGATGTTCAAAAGAGCCGTCAACGGCGGTTATGCTATCCCTGCATTCAACTTCAACAACCTTGAGCAGCTGCAGGCTATCATCACAGCCTCTTCTGAGCTTCGTTCACCGGTGATCCTTCAGGTTTCCAAGGGTGCCCGCAACTATGCCAACCCAATCCTTCTCCGCTACATGGCAGAGGGTGCTGTTGAGTATGCAAAGTCTTTGGGATGCAACCATCCTGAGATCGTGCTTCACCTCGACCACGGAGACAGCTTCGAGCTCGTTAAGAGCTGCGTAGATATGGGCTTCTCTTCAGTGATGATCGATGCTTCTTCTAAGCCTTTCGATGAGAACATCGAACTGACAAAGAAGTGCGTTGACTACGCTCACCAGTTCGACGTAACTGTCGAGGCTGAGCTGGGTGTGCTCGCTGGTGTTGAGGACGAGGTTTCTGCTGAGGAGTCTCACTACACACGTCCTGAGGAAGTTATCGAGTTCAGCCAGCGTTCTGGTTGCGACTCTTTGGCTATCTCCATCGGTACTTCTCACGGAGCTTACAAGTTCAAGCCCGAGCAGTGCACACGTGACCCGAAGACAGGTCGTCTGATTCCTCCTCCATTGGCATTCAACGTGCTGGAAGAGATCGAGAAGAAACTCCCCGGATTCCCCATCGTGCTCCACGGATCTTCTTCAGTTCCTCAGAAGTATGTCGACATCATCAACAAGTACGGCGGCAAGCTGCCTGATGCTGTTGGTATTCCCGAGGATCAGCTCCGCAAGGCTGCCAAGAGCGCTGTCTGCAAGATCAACATCGACTCCGACTCCCGTCTGGCTTACACAGCTGGTGTTCGTGAGACATTGGCTCTGCATCCTGAGTACTTCGATCCTCGTCAGTATGGCAAGGTGGCTCGTGCTTACATGACAGACATGTACAAGGAGAAGATCACCGACGTGCTGGGTTCTGACCACAAGCTCGCCAACTGCGACTAATTTTCCTTCATACAGGAAACTACATAAGCGGAATTCCCAAGCGGGAGTTCCGCTTTTTTATTTTCTTACCGTTTATTTTTGCCTCTGCTTACGTAGAATTCAAGAAATTTATCTATATTTGCAAGTATAAAGTTTGTACGATAAATTAAAAAAGGAGCACGTAGTTATGGACCATAGCGGTGAAGTATATATCAATCCACTGACAGATTTCGGATTCAAGCGGATCTTTGGAACGACGATGAACAAGGACCTGCTCATCAGCTTCCTCAACGCCCTCTTCGACGGTGAGGAAGTCATTGAGGATGTGTCTTATCGCAACGCAGAGAAATTAGGCGCAAGCGAGACAGAGCGTAAGGCCATCTTTGACGTCTATTGCCAGACTGCCGACGGATCGCGCATCATTGTGGAAATGCAAAACGTATATCAGGAGTTCTACAAGGACCGTTCCATCTATTATTCCACATTCCCAATTGCAGAACAGGCGAAGAAGGGGAAGTGGGACTATAAACTCAACAAGGTCTATACCGTAGGCATCCTCAACTTTGCCTTTCCCGAAGGCCGAAAAGGCAACGGAGATATCACCAGTGAGGTGAAACTCATGAATGTCAAGACCAAAGAGGTCTTCTACGACAAGCTCACTTACTATTATATAGAACTTGTCAATTTCAAGAAGAATCTGAACGAACTTGATACGCTATTCGACAAGTGGCTCTATGCCCTGCGCAACATGACCAACCTGCTCAATCGTCCGGCCAAACTGCAGGAGCGCATCTTCACCCGTCTCTTCGACGCGGCCCAGATAGCAAAGCTGACAACTGAGGAACTCAGAGAATACGAGACCAGCGTCAATGCCTACCGCGACATCGAGAATGCTGTCAATACAGCCAAGAAAGTCGGAGAAAAAATCGGAATGAAAAAAGGATTTGAGAAGGGAAAAGCTGAAGGAATAGCTGAAGGCAAGGCACAAGGCGCAAGAGATAATGGTCTTGCTATAGCCAGAAAGCTGAAAGCCAAAGGAATGCCCACGGATGAAATTGCCAACATCACAGGACTCTCTGTCGAGGAAATCGCGGATTTATAAACGCCTATCGCCATTCCCGGCTCATTCACGCAATGTTATCCATCCCAAGAGACAATTCCCGTTTGCATTCTCCTATGCATCTAACCACTAAACATCCCAAGCATCTAGCCGCAAAAAATAATAGAGGCCGATAAGCAACGATAGCTTATCGGCCTTTTCTATTCCTGGTAATCAACCTTTGTGCTGCGAACGGCGGTTGGCCCGCTGTTCACGGTACTTGGCTTTCTGACGGGCTGAGGCACTGCCGTGGGCGCCCGTGATGTATTTCTTCTTTTTGGCCTTCGTCTTCACCTTACCGTCATCCTTTGGTCCGCCTTTCGGCGCACCCTTGAAGACGATGCCGCTCTCGAGTATTTGGTCAAAATCGTCCATACTTAAAAACTCCTAAACTCAAAAACTCACAAATTAATGATGGAACAATCTCACGCCAGTGAAGGCCATGGCGATGCCATACTTGTCGCAAGTCTCGATGACATTGTCGTCGCGGATGCTACCGCCAGCCTGCGCAATATAGCGGACGCCACTCTTGTGGGCACGCTCGATGTTGTCGCCGAAGGGGAAGAATGCATCAGAGCCCAGGGCAACATCGGTGTTCTTGGCAATCCACGCCTTCTTCTCCTCACGCGTCAGCGGCTCGGGTTTCTCGGTGAAGAACTGCTGCCATGTGCCTTCCTGCAAAAGGTCTTCCCATTCGTCGGAGACATACACATTGATGCAGTTGTCGCGGTCGGCGCGGTGGATACCCTTCTTGAAAGGCAAAGCCATCACCTTCGGGCACTGGCGCAGCCACCATTCGTCGGCCTTGCTGCCAGCGAGTCTCGTGCAGTGGATGCGGCTCTGCTGACCAGCGCCGATACCAATGGCCTGGCCATCCTTGACGTAGCAGACAGAGTTGCTCTGCGTGTACTTCAGCGTGATGAGCGAAATCACGAGGTCGCGCTTAGCCTCAGCCGTAAACTCCTTGTTCTTCGTGGGGATATTGGCAAAGAGGGCAGGATCGTTGAGGTCTACATTGTTGCGCAATTGCTCAAAGGTGACGCCAAACACCTGCTTGCGCTCGATGGGCTCGGGCACGTAGTTGGGGTCGATTTTAATCACGTTGTAGGTGCCACGGCGCTTTGTCATCAATATCTTCAGAGCCTCGGGCGTATAGTCAGGCGCAATCACGCCGTCGCTCACCTCTCGCTTGATGAGCCGAGCTGTAGCCTCGTCGCAAGTGTCGCTCAGCGCGCAGAAGTCGCCATAGGAGCACATGCGGTCGGCACCGCGTGCACGGGCGTAGGCCGAAGCCAGAGGAGTGAGTTCGAAATCAACGTCGTCGACGAAGTATATCTTCTTCAACGTGTCGCTCAGCGGCAGGCCAATGGCCGCACCCGCAGGACTGACGTGCTTAAAACTGGCGGCAGCAGGCATTCCCGTGGCTGCCTTGAGCTCCTTGACGAGCTGCCAGCTGTTGAGCGCATCAAGAAAATTGATGTAGCCGGGACGTCCGTTCAACACTTCTACCGGGAGCTCGCCATGCTCCATGTAGATGCGGGCGGGCTTTTGATTCGGATTACATCCGTACTTCAAAGTTATTTCTTTCATTTCGAAGGGATTTATTTCTAAGTGCAAATTTACGAAATTAATGTGAGTTATCCTTGCCGTATCATTTGTTTTTCGTAATTTTGCAGTAGATTTAAACAACGTTTGATGTTATGAAGAAAGTGATTGCCAATCGTCACTTCCACTTCTCTTCCATGAAGAGAGTTGAATCAATTCTGAGCGGAAAGGAGAAACCCTCCAAACAGACGCTCAACCGCCTGGCCCTGCTCGCTGGCTTCCAGTCGTGGGAAGACCTGAAAGATGCCCTCTACGGCGACGCCGATGCGAGCATAAACTATGAGGAAGGCGAATGAAAGGACCCTAAGACATTAAAAATTAAAAAAGAACTCAACCGCTCTATGGCGATTGAGTTCTTTTTTCTTGCCTTGGCAGGAATAAAACGAAGATTATTCAGCGTTGGCGGCAACGGTACGCTTCTCCTGAATGCGGGCCTTCTTACCAGTGAGCTTACGCAGATAGTAAAGTTTGGCGCGACGCACCTTACCACGCTTGTTCACCTCGATGCTGTCAATGCTGGGAGAATCGATGGGGAAGATACGCTCCACACCTACTGTTCCAGACATCTTGCGCACGGTGAAGCGCTTTTTGTCTCCATGACCTGAAATTTTGATAACAATGCCACGGTAAAGCTGAATACGCTGCTTGTTACCCTCGACGATTTTGTAAGCGACTGTCACTGTGTCACCCGGCTTGAAATCGGGATACTGCTTTGCGCTTGCAAATGCTTCCTCAGCAACTTTAATTAAATCCATTGTTGTTTGATTAAAAATTGTTTGTCGTTCCAACTCAACATGGTATGGCGACTCTTCCGTCAACCAGCGGTTAAGCCGAAAAGCGGTGCAAAGTTACTAACTTTTTGGTAATTAACCAAATGATAGGCTAACTTTCTTTCAAATCGCCAGTTACGGCTGCGAGAGAGGCAGTTGATTATTTCACGCAAATGGAACAAAAATGCCTCATGATTTTCTAACTGTCTGCGCGCTTCGTGCTAGTGTTCGAATGGAGCTTGGTTTAGGAGGCCCTCCTACCCTCATTTGCTTCTCCCCTCCCTTTGTAGGGAGGGGTTGGGGGTGGGTCTGATGGGTCTGTTGGGACTGTTGGAATCTTATAAAAATTGCCGTCCTCCGTTGCTCACGCAACAGGGAACGGCGGGTAGATATTTATAGGATTGTTTAATCACTTCAAAGGCTCCACATCCAGATACTCCACCACACCCGTGATGGGGTTCAACCGAATATGGGCCACCTGCTTCTTGGAGAAAAGCTCCTGACTGATACCGTAGACGTCGCCAAACTGGGCGGCATACATTTCCTCGGTGTCAATTGGCTTCGACTCTTCATCGGTGAGCGTAAGCCTGATTTTCGCGGGAACGGCAACGACGAGAGCAGGTTCCTCCTTATCTTTCTTCTTGTCGGTCTGCGACAATTCGGGCATGGCGACATCGTTGAGCTGCTCCACGTTCATATAGTAAGGAGCACCAGCCATATCGTCGCTGTCCACCAGTCCGAGCCATTTAGAGAGACGGAAGAGGAGCACGCGGTTCTTGCCTTTCTGGGGGACGAAGGTGACCTCCGTCTCCGTTGTGTCGGTGGTTGTCACACCCGTGAAGAGCTGCATGAGGGCCGTCTCCTGCTGGTCGAGTCCCTGAAGCATCAGCCTCAGCTGCTCGCCGTCCTTCGGCATCTGGTCGCTCTCGCCACGGTTGATCTGGTTTCGGGCGTCGCGGATATCGAAGATTTCCTGGGCCACAAGCTCAGCCAGCTTACTGTTGGAGCCAGCCGCAAGCATGTCGGCGGTCATGAAGTTGTCGGGATTGAGCGCAGGCTGCTGGTGGGCCGGCTTAAAACGGGCCGGCACAGAGGCTTTCTTGCCCTGGTCGTTGACGGCCATCAACACACCATTGTTGTCACATTCCACATTGAATATCACCTTCTTGCGGTCGAGGTTGACCGTATAGCGGCGCGACGTATCGGGCAGTGCCGTGGCATACATGCTGGCACCACAGACGCGATAAGTGTTCTCGGCCTCCATCCCGCACTGCTTGCGCAGATATTTCTGACCGTAGACGGCCAACCGTCCGGGCACGAACTTCTGGTGCTGGATGAGCAGACGCACTTTCACCACCGTCTGCGGAAGGTAATAAGTCAAGCCCTCAACAGGTTGCTGGGCCACCACTTGCGCCGTGGCCACACACATGAGGACGAGGGAAATGATTTTCTTCAACATATCGGGAGTTTATTCTTCTAAGCGTTGGAATGCCATGGGTAGGAACTTGATGATGTCGCTCGCTATAAGACTCTCCTTGCCGATGGACTTTACGGCGATGTCGCCCGCCAGACCGTGGAGATACATGCCCAGCATGCAGGCTTCCCGCTGCTCATAGCCGCGGGCCAGAAGTCCGGTGATGATGCCCGTGAGCACGTCGCCCGCTCCGGCTGTTGCCATGCCGCTGTTGCCCGTAGTGTTGAAATACACATGGTGGTCGGGACAGCACAGCGCGCTGTAGTGGCCTTTCAGAAGAATATAGGCCTTCGTGCGGGCAGCCAGTGCGATGGCTTTCGCCAGTCGGTCGTAGTCGCTGTTTGAGATTCCTCCTGCCAGTCGGTCGAACTCTCTGGGATGGGGCGTCAGGATGATGCCCTGTGGCAACTGCTGCACCCAGGCTCTGTGGTTGGCAATGATATTGAGCGCGTCAGCGTCAGCAACAATGGGGCACGTGGTGCGGCGCAGCTGCGAGATGAGCGCGATGGAAGTCTGCTCGCGCACGCCCAGACCGGGGCCTATAGCCATGGCGTCGTAGCCGTCGGTGTCGGTAGCCTCGGAGAAATAGGCGTCCTCAGCGTCGTGGACCAAGATGGCCTCGGGCACGCTGATTTGCATAATGTCGTTGTTGAGTTGGGGCGTCAGCACAGCCACCTTCCCCACTCCACTGCGCAGACAGGCCTTCGTGGCCAGCACGGCAGCTCCGGCCATGCCGTATTGTCCGGCAATGATCAGGGCATAGCCCATCAGTCCCTTGTGGACGAAGTCGGCGCGCGGCTGCAGTATTCGGCGCACGTCGTTCTCCTCTACGGTGACAAACTGCGCATCGGTGCTGTCGATATAGTCTTGCGACAGACGGATGTCGAGCACTCTCACCTCGCCCAGATAGGGCTGGCAATCGGCAAACATCATGGCGAGCTTCTTCTGCTGCAGGGTGAGCGTCAGGTCGGCCTTGACGATGTTGGTCCAGATGTTGTCGGTGTTGTTCTCGGTCATCATTCCCGAAGGCATGTCGAGGCTGACCACCTTCGACGGACTCTGGTTGATATACTTCACCAGCGAGGCGAAGCCACCGGCCAGGGGCTTGTTGAGTCCGGAGCCGAACAGACCGTCAACGACAAGCGTGCGCGCCGTGAGATCGGGCAGGTCGAAGTTGACCGTCACCTCAGTGAAATGCCTCACGCAGTTGGCGTCGAGCAGGCGCTTCTTGTTGATCTCGCAGTCAGCAGAAAGTTTGTTGTGTATATTGAAAAGATAAACGTCAACGGAATAATCAGCTTTGGCCAGCATTCTAGCCACGGCCAAAGCGTCGCCACCATTATTGCCGGGTCCCGCAAACACAGCCACAGGCGTATGTTTGTCCCACCGCTCCATGATGACGTGAGTCATCACTTTTGCGGCACGCTCCATGAGATCGATGCTCTGTACGGGTTCGTGCTCAATGGTGAAGCTGTCCAATTCGTGGATTTGCGAGCTTGTAAAAATCTTCATAATGCAAAAATACAAAATAAGCGCCAAATAAAACAATAAAGGCGGCAATTTCTTCCACAAAGAAATTTATTTTGCGCAAACGACACAGCATCCGCCCTCGCCCGTCTTATCGCCAAGTACGGGCAAACAGCGCTACGAACATGGGCAAGTGATGCAGCAATTACGGGCAAATCGAACCGCAATTACGGGGAAGTCGGAGTGTAATTATGGGCATATCGAATTGAGAATATAGACAAATGACATGAGTACCACCGAGTGGTAGCCTTCGTACCACCGAGAGGTAGCGTCAGTACCACCGAAAGGTAGCGTGTTTACCGAGCGATAATGTGTTTACCACCGAGCGATAATCCGTTTACCACCGAGCGGTAACGTGCTCAATAAAAGGAATGAGACGCCGGATTTTTGTGTATAGTCGGATTATTCGTTATTATTCTCAATTCCGCGAAGCGGAGCGTTATTCTAATTCATAATTCACAATTCACAATTCATAATTTGGCTGCGCAGCCTTATTCGTTTTTATTCTTCATTCCGCGAAACAGAGCATTAAATAAGCACAAGAAAGAAAAACGAACATGATTCAATCTACTTTTTTTCTATTAACACGAATGATCATGAATTATCCACGAATTCTTCACGAATGATTTTCCACGTTATATTAATGGTCATTAATGAGTCTTTAAATTCATGGCCATCTATGAATCTTTAATAGTTTCTTATAATAAGAAATTAACGGAAATTCGTGTTAATTCGTGGACATTCATGTAAAAAAAAAATAAAATGCGCCTGCGCGTTTGAAAAAACATTATTATGTATTTCCGCGTCAGCGGAGCGTTATTCTAATTCATAATTCATAATTCACAATTCATAATTTGGCTGCGCAGCCTTATTCGTTATTATTCTCAATTCCGCGAAGCGGAGCGTTAAGTAACAATTGATGTTCGGAGGAGGGCCGTCATTCCTGACGGCCAAGAAATGAAGACCGATTGCAAGCCCGCCCTAGTACCGATTCATTCCCGCCGAGAACTTGAACATCACGTGAACCATGATGTATCGGGGAAGGGAATTGGTCCACTGCTCCGTTCGGCCTTGCTCGTCGAGCGTATACTGCGTGGTCTTCAGCTGACCGAGGATATCGAAGCCGTCGAGCGTGATGGAGAATTTGTCCTTGAGGAACTTGCGCGAAAGCCGTGCGTTCCACACCCACTGACTATTGTTCATCTGCTCATCGTTGTAGCCGCGGCGGAAATAATCGGTCAAGTCGGTGGAGAACTGCAGATGCCAGGGCAGACTCCACGTGGCGTTCAGTCCGAGACTGTTGCTCCACGCGCTCGTCGACGTGAAATCCTCTCGGCTGCCCGTCACATGCTGATTGTTGAGGGCCGCGAAGAGAGACGCGCTGTTCTCGCCCAGCATGTACTTCAGCGTCAGTCGTCCGCCCGTATTCCAGGTGTTCACCGTACTGCGTCCGCTTCCGGCGTCCGTCGTCTGCATCAGGTCAACGCTGTGGTTATAGTCGACGTTGGCATCCAAGTCAATCTCATATTCCTTATGCTTGCGCAGCGGATGCCAGTTGTAGGTACCCGAGAACGACGCGCTCCAGTTGCCGTTGACATTCTCCGGACGCGAATGGGTGATGCCCGTCTGCTTGTCGTAGACCACCGATGTGGCCTGCGCATTGCGGGTCATACTCCACATGGCATTGCCGTAGATGAGATTCTGTGACTTCGGAAACATCACCGACGAATTCAACGACAGACTGTACAGCCGTGAGTTCTTCACGTTCGGGTTGCCATCACTCACCTGCAAGGGATTGCTGTCGTCGTGGATGCCGAGGAGCTGAACGAGATTGGGCTGCTGCACCGACGACGACAGCCATCCGCCAAACATGTGGTTGGCCACGGAGTCGTTGTTGAGATATTGCACGCCCAGCCGATAGCTGAACAGGGAAGAGTTGCGGCTGCGGTCGTATTGCTGCTGCGACCGGTAATAGCGCAGGTGCTCATGCTTCAGACTGACAGTTGGCGAGAGCGATACCGACAGTGAGGGACGCCTCGTGCCGTCGCCCCGCCGATAATAGAGCGTAGGATTGATGTCGTGCAAGTTCTGCCACGAGTCGTTGCGGAAGCTGTTGGTGGCGTCGAGCGTTCGCATCAGTGCCTCACGCGACGAGGGCAGCACGCCGAGCGGATAGTCATCCTCCTCGTAGTCGGAGAGCTGGTCTAGTCGATAAAACGAGCTCTCTGCGTGGTCGAAACTCTGACGATAGGTATAGCCGATGCGGGGCAGAAGGAATTCGTCGGAGTCGCGGTTGAGTATGAACGCGTGCTGATAGGATGCACCACCGTTGAACACGAAGCTGTTGCTGGGCGCGTCGGTATATTGGTTGCGGTGGTCCTGGTCGCCGGTTGTCAGATAATCAATCCGGTTCAACGCAAAGTTGCGCGACTTGCCATGGCTATAGTTGGCCGAAACGTTGGCCGAGAAGAGATTGTCCCAACCATTGTCGTTACCCCCAAACGCCTTCGAGAGTCCCACATTGCCGTCCAGGCCCAACTGCTGGCCGCGGCTCTTGCCATCGCTGCGCACGCGGTTGACGGCCATGCGCATGAGCCGCTGACTGGCACCGGGCAGGAAAAGGCTGTCGAGCAGACTCTTCGACCACGACGGATTGTCGTTGAAACTGCCCGAGAGCGACTGCGAGAGAGAATGGTTCTGACTGTAATTGAACGTTGTGGAACCGTAGAAGATGACGCTCTTGGGATGAAAACCGAAACTCGACGAGAGCTGACAGGCGCTCGACTTGGTGCGGTTTTGCGTCTTGCTCAGGCCGTAGGTGTCGCCGCCTTCGAGATAGTTTTGCGTCGTTGTGCGCGAGAGATATTCGTTGTCGCTGTAGGTGTAGTTTCCCGTGGCCGAGAGGTAGTCGTCCTCTGTCTTACCCTCATGGCGATATTCGAAGCTGGCGAGTTTGGTGGCCGTCTTTCCCGATTGCGTCGACGGTTCCACAACGTAGTCGCCCTCGCCAGGCTCAGAGGAGTCGTTGACGTTGTTCATCTGTCCCGTCAGCGTCAGGCGGTCCTTCTTGGTGTAGCCCATGACGAAGCCGCGACCCGAATAGCGGTTGTTGCTTCCCGCAGCCAGGTCTACGTTGCCTATCATTCCTTCGTGGTACTGCTTCTTCAGGTTCACGTCCAGCACGAATTGCTTGTCTCCCGTGTCCAGGCCCATGAGCCGCGAGTTGCGTCCCGCCTTCTCGTAGGCTTTCACCTTGTCGACGGTGTAGGCGGGCAGATTCTCCAACGCCTTCTTCGCGTCGCCGTTGAAGAAGTCGCGACCGTCGATGAGCAGCGAGCTCACCTGTCGCCCGTTGATTTTGATCACGCCGTTCGAGATGCTGGCTCCCGGAAGCTGACGGATGAGCGCGTCGAGCATGGAGCCCTCAGAGAGCTGGAAGGCCGTCGCGTCGTAAACGATTGTGTCGTCCTTCATCACCATCTTGATTTTCGTGGCCTTCACAACGAGTTCGTCGAGCATGGTCGTGTTCTCCTTCAGTTGGATGTCGCCAATCCATTGCTGGGCCACGCGCTCGCCCATCCTCACCTTCACGCGTTTGTAGGCTGTCTCGTAGCCCACGGCCGAGGCGCGCAGGATATAGTCGGTGTTGTTCTGAACATTCTTTATATTATAATAGGAATAGACTTCATCGTTCCAAAGCGTGTCGGTCTTCACGATGGCCGTTGCCACAAGCGAACTGTCGTCAACGGAGAGCAGCTCCACCGTGGCATAGGATATGGTGCGGCCGGTTGCGGCGTCGACAACGCGCCCCGACAACTTTCGGGCCGAGGCCGACAGCGACGCGATGAGCAGAGTCAACACGAGGACCAGGCGCAGAACGGAGACGCTGGGAGACGACATGAAATATTTCTTTAGCATTTTGTAGCGATTATATCTTACATGAACAGCCTTTGTTATTGCACGAATGAGCATCGGTACTACTGTTGGTCAGCGACCTTTGGTACGTGAACGTTCGGGTGGAACAAAATTGAGCTGTCATTTCTTCAAACGATAAAGACCTTGTTTTATTATTCAAGTTTCGGAAGTTTGCAACTTTCGAAACTTGAGGAAGTTAACCTGCATTATTCATGAACATTAAACGCTACTTTTTTGAACATGAATTATCACAAATTACCCATAAATTATTCTTAAATGATTATATTCATGAGAAATTTATGGATATTCGTGTGAAAAATAATCTCCATGAATAATGTAGGTTAAAGAAGTCAAAGAAGTTATCGCTCGCAGGCTCGCTTAGAAGTTAAAGACATTTGTCACACCAATATCGAGGCGGATACGCAAAACTAATGTCTCTAACTTCTTTAACTTCTTTGAATTCTCTAACTCCAATCTATTTCAGAAAATTGAGTTATTATTGTTTTTAATACGAATAGGCATTAACCGAATATCAACACTCCTACCAAAGCCCCTGGCGTACCAGCCAACGAATTAGTGCAGTGTGGGAGAGTCGTCATTCCTGACGACGGTGATTTAACGACGAAAATATTCTTTATGGATTCTTTCTTCGCCGTCAGGAATGACGGCGCTCCTACGGACATCCTTTGTTATTTAACGACCCGCTTCGCGGAATATCGAATAATAACGAATAAATGCTTTCACACGAACAAACGACCATTGAGCAACGGGAAGTGATGTCCACGAACCATAAAAGCTTCGAAAGCAGGAATGGCCTGGAAGGCCAGTACTCACTTGGAAATTTTTCTAGATTCTCCCCAAAAGCGAGTAGGAGCCACCCTAATGATTGCTTCTCTACCCTACATGGGCGAAAAACAAAACCGACATGCACAATCTGTCGTGTGGCTACACTTGGCGGAAGCGCTCGTCGAAGGGATGGAAGAACGTGCGGCCCATGGGGATGAAATAGGACTGAAAGGGACTGCGCAGACGAATCTTCGTGCTACCAAAGAAGTTGACATAGTTGAGGTTGACAATGAACGACTGGTGACTTTGTTGGAAGATAGGACTTAGTTCGAGAATATCCTTCGCCGTGGTACCCTTGCGGAGGGTGATGGAAGTGAAGTCGCTGAGTACGGCAACCCACAGCTTACGGTCGCTCTTGTACCGAAAGAATCCTATCTCGTCGCACTTTGTCAGCCGCCGTTCGCTGTTTGCCGTCGTGAGTGCGATGGCACCGAAGAACTTGCCCTTGCGCTGAATGACAGGCGCTGTGTTGCTCTCGTTCTGCACCGACTCATAGCGTCTGATGACCTTATCGAATTCATCGGGCAGGATGGGCTTGAGCAGATAGTCGCGCTCGCCATGACGGAAAGTCTCCTTGCCCATGCTTTGGTAGAAGGCTGTGAACATCACCACATAGATTTCGGGATGATATTCCTGCATCAGGTCGATGAGCTCCATGCCATTGCCTTCGGGCAGCTCCAGATCGAGGAAGAGCAGGTCGGGCGAGCTGTTGGTAAGAATTTGCCTGGCCTCCTTCAGCGTACCGGCGATCTGAGTGATCTGGTAGCCTGGGTATTTCGCCAAGATATCTTGTAGAGTCTTCTGAGCTGACATGTCATCGTCAACAATCATCACGCTTCTCATAATGCTTCGGTTGAATGGGTTAAAATTGCCTGTACTTATAATCTTTGGGTATCGAGATGCCAACGTGCCAAACGCCGTCGGACTCGGGGCCGTAGGTCAGACGGATAGGATGTGCGTTTGACTTATTGAACAGGTCGATGGTTTGCTGCATGACACGGATGCCTGACTGCGTGCCATGCGTGGTAGACTGCACGTCGGAACCGTTGTTGTCTACGGTGATGACGATGTCGCTGTCTTTTGCAACGATGTTCACATGCAGATAGTGGGCACCAGTCTGTCCGCGCAGGCCGTGCTTGACGGCGTTCTCCACAAAAACCTGCACCATCATTGCCGGCACGAGTATCTTCTGCGAGTCCACGTTGTCGTCGTCATGGCAAACATAGTCGAACTCCGACGACAGGGCCTTGCGCTCCAGCGCCACGTAGGTGTTGACGAAGTCGAGCTCCTCTGACAGGGGAATCACGTTGCGCTCAACGAGCATGAGGTTCTGGCGGATGAACTTGATGAGCCGCGTCACGCCCTCGTTGTTCACCGGCAGCTCACGTCCCAGAATGTTCATGATGAAGTGGGGCGACAACCGGTTGCGGATGTTCTTCAGCGACAGGTCGGTGAGCTCGTGCTGGTATTTCAGTTGCATGAGCTGCCGCTTGCGTCGTGCGGCCCAAGAGGTGAGCGCAAGGATGACAATGGCAAAGACCACGATGATGAAGATGATGGCCCGCAGGTTGTCGGACTGTTCGTGCTGACGTTCTATCTCCGTGCGCTGACTGATGACCTTCTTGTCGCGCAGGTATCGCTGCTGGGCGTCGGCCATCTGTTCGCCGAACAGCCGGTTTCGAAATACGGTCTCGTACCGTCGTGCCCGTTCGATACAGTCGAAGGCCTGCTTGTCGTACCCGTTGCTGTGATAGAAGTCGGCCAGCCGTTCGTAGTGCGTCTGCATGTATCTCGGGTGGTGGGCGATGGCCGCGGTGTCGGAAGTCGAGAAGCGGCGCAGGGCGTCAGCCTTCCGTCCCATGCGTCCCATGATAGAGGCGATGAGGTCGTTGAGGTAGACCATCGAAGGATCTTCGGCAATACCCGTGGCTTTGAAGGTCTTCTCTGCGTTGATCAGTAGAGGCAGGGCCTGGGCGCTCTTGCCCTGGCTGTGGAGAATCTCGCCCATGTTCGACTCGGCGGTGGCCCGGAGGTTAGGATTGTTCAGTTCAATGGCCAACCTGCGCATGCTCACAAAGTCGTTCCATGCCTTGCGGTACTGCTTGTCGAAAAAAGACCTGTTGCCTCGGGAGTTGTAGAACAGGCATTGGTCGTTGATGCTGGCCTTGCTGAGGGAGCGCTCAGCCTGCCGGAAATAGCTGTCGGCGATGGCAAAGCAGTACATGTCGCTATAGATGGCGCCCAGCATGTAGAGCACGGCAAAACGCGTCGTGGTCAGTTCCGTCTTTGTCGGCGGCAGCATGACCAGCGCCTCCTGCAGCACATTGGCGGCACGGGCCATCTCGCCTTTGTTGCGGTAGAGGCTGGAAAGATTGATGCTGACGTCGCAAAAACGCACTGTGTCGCTGGCAGCGACCAGATGCTTGCGTGACCGCAGGTAGCAGGCTATGGACGAGTCTGTCTCATTGGCCAGCATCGCCACCACGCCGCAGTCGTTCCAGTAGATGCCGGACAGCTCGTGGTCGTCGGGATGGCGCTGGCAGTAGCCGCCAATATCACGGGTAATGCTGTCGCAACTCGCCTTGTTGCCCTGAAACAGGTCGCTCATGGCCACGGACAGCAGGATGCGGCTGCGGGCCGAACTGTCCTTGAGTTGACGCAGCGCATTGAGGAAATCACGACGGGTATCAGCAGGATGGGTATAGAATGAATCTTTATGGGATTGGATTACGCTCTCCGCATACTCAACATCAGAGCTACGACGACTGCCTCTGTCTTGTGAGCAAGACAGCAGTACGAGGGTAGAGACTATAACGATTATCAATAGTTTCCGCATCGGTCAACCGGATTAGTTCTTATTTCTATTTTGCAAATTTAAATCTTTTTTTGCCATTATCCAATTCCATACATCTTTTTATTAGACAAAAATATGAGAAATAATAGGAAGCCGCAATAGGCCGGTTACTATTCTGCAATTATCGGGTACTAAACTGCAAACTATTTATAATCCGTCGTCAGCCTATTGCTCATTAGTCCACCGATGATTGTCTCGCAGTCACTCGTCATGATACAAAAAAAAGGTGCCATGTAAAACATTACACAACACCTTTGAATTATTATAAAAACCTAACAACGGACGATGGTAGTCAGACGTCTTACAGCGTCAGCACAATCTGCTTGCCCTTGCGGGTAAGCTCTGAGGCAAAGAGCAACACGACGAAGTAGCCCAGGAAGGGAATGATGAAAGGCATGCTCATCATGTGGGTGGAGTCGGCAATGAGACTCATGAGGAGGAAACCGCAACCACCGATGGGCGTCATCATGAGCAGCGACGAGGCACTCTTGGTGAGGTTGCCCAGTCCACGCAGAGCCAGCGAGAAGATGGTGGGGAACATGATGGCCTCAAACACATAGTTGCACACCAGTGCCACCATGGAAATCTTGCCCAGATTGAGCATCACCGTACCAATGCACACCACGCTGCCGATGGCGCAACAGAGCAGAGCATGCTCGGCCTTGACGCGCCGCATAACCCAACTGCCCAGGAACCGGCCCACCATGAAGAAGGCCAGCGCCATCGTGAGGACCACGGAGGCGGTGTTGTCGCTCATCCAGCCTTTGCCGGTCACGTAGTTGATGAAATAGCTATTGATGGAAATCTCGGCAACCTCGTAGGCCAAGAGCGTGAAGAGTCCGAAGACGAACATGGGATGATGGCGGAAGAGCTTCATGATGCGGGTACCGTCGGCCTTGTCTTCTTCTGTCTCCTGATGCTTGATTTCAGGCAAGTTGACGCGCGAGAACACCACGGCTATGCACAGCACCACAATGCCCAGCACGGTGTAGGGAATGACGATATTGCCGCCCTTGTCGGTGCCGTCGAAGAGGAACTGTCCGATGAGGAAAGTGGCGGAGAGCGAACCCAGTCCGTTGAACGACTGGCTGAGATTGAGTCGGCTGGTGGCAGTCTCGGGCGCTCCCAACTCAGTAACATAAGGGTTGGCGGCCGTCTCGAGGAACACAAGTCCGCAGCCGATGATGAAGAGCGCTCCCAGATAGGCATAGAACGTGCCGGCCTCAGCGCCGGGAATGAAAAGCAGGGCGCCAATGCCGAACAGCAGCAAACCAAAGACTACGCCCAGGCGATAGCCGCGTCGGTTGATGAACCAGCCTGCAGGGATGGCCATGATGAAATAACCCAGATAGGTAGTGACCTGAATGAGCGACGACTGAGAGATGCTGATGTCGAGAGCGTTCTGGAAGTGCTTGTTCAGTACGTCCAGGATGGCGCGCGCGAAGCCCCAAAGAAAGAAGAGCGACGTGACAAGAATAAAAGGCAGCAAATACTCTTTGCTGGTGAGTGTAGGTTTCTTACTCATAATTTTCAATTTTTGATAGGGGCGGATAAATAGATTAACGGACTGCAGGAAGATTTATTATTTCTCAGGCGAAGAGAAAAAAGGAGACACACTTCAACCCCTCCCTACGAGAAGAAGAAGACCCACCCCAACCCCTCCCTACAAAGAGGCTGTAACAAAACTCTAAAATTGGCTTCCGTTAAAGGTACTTCGAATTTTTTTAGTTGCATTATGCTTGCTAAAGACATTACTCATTAAACAGATTGTCACTTTATTGTCGAATTTGAGATTTTTTTTGTGTAGGGAGGTTTGGCTAGTGAAGATCTCGGAGGTTTTGTTACAGCCTCTACAAAGGGAGGGGGGGGTAAATTAACAGTACACTTAAACATATAAAATATTATAAAATATAAAGCAGTTTCTTGTAAATATGAATATTCCTCCTTATATTTGCAGCCATGAAGAAACTGCTTTCTATAGGCGAGGCTGCCAAAGCTCTTGGCGTTACCA
>Ga0256406_1001791_pt1 | contig 33043 bp, 24 predicted proteins | sample RumenRJG_03DNA_FD_185986 | JGI IMG/M metagenome (GOLD analysis project Ga0256406, IMG submission 185986) | Bovine rumen microbial communities from Lethbridge, Alberta, Canada - RJG_03 | ecosystem: Host-associated > Mammals > Digestive system > Stomach > Rumen | place: Canada: Alberta | collected...
CGGCATAGGCACCTATCATGGCACCTGCTATAACAGGAACGAACCATGCCCATTCCCCGCTCGGATCTGTATACTTCAGCGTATTGTTCAGGCAATAACTGTAGCGGTTGAAGTTCTGGCTGTTGTCCGGCATCTGCACATAGTTGTCGGGACTGAAGAACCTGCCGAGGATGGGGTCGTACAAACGGCCGTTCATATTGATAATGTCGAACTCATTCAACATTTCATGTCCGGTGTAGCCGCGGTGCAGGCAGATGGCATTGAGCGTTACCGTCTGCTTGCCCCATGCGTCATAGGAAGCATCAAAGACCTTCGCACCGTTCTCATCCATAACGGAGAGGATGCTGCCCAGGTTGTCCGTAAAGGCAAGATAAGTCTTTACCGTGCCGTTTTCCCTGACGGCAATGGTGTTGCCGTCAAGATAATAGAACTCGCGCGTCTTGCCGTTCTCGGTAACTTTCTCGTATTCCCCAGCATAGACCGTAGTACGGATATCTGTACCGTTCTTTGACAGTTCCGAATACCATCTCTGCCGGTCCGGCCCGTAGGCTATATCCATCCTGAGATTCTTGCCCGCATCGTCTATCAGCTCTATCTTCCCGAAGTCGTTGAACGATGTTGTCAGCGCCTCGCCCGGTATCTTCCCGTCAGCATTCTCCACCTCCGTCACAGCATGCGGACAGACATCCTTGTCGTAAGAGAAGTTGCCCACTCCCGTCTTGAAGAGGATATTACCGTTGGGGGCATAGCTTACCCTCATGGTTTCGTCATCACCTTTCTTGACAGAAACGAGTCTGTCCATGTTGTCGTAGCCGAAATACTCCAGCGGTTCGTTGTTCCGCTTGCGCGACAACAGATTGTCGAAGGTTCCGTCATATGTCTCATCAAAATTTTCCAGTATGGATGAACCGCGTGTAATTCGGCGGTTGCTCTCATACCCGCGGGCATCTCGCGTCAGTGTAGTAGTTAGCTTCCCCATGAAAGAGGTGTTGCTGACAAGCCCGTCAGTGCTCTCTAACTTGTATATAACCTTATCACCGACAGACGACTGCGACTTGAAGCCGTAGCCGTCATACGTGTACGACTCTTCCAAGCCTCCTGGATATATGGTTTTGGCGAGCTGGTTGTTGCTGTTGTATGCGTAAGAGAAACCGTATGTGCCTCGTCCGTCGACGTTGTGCTTTTCCGTGATGACACGTCCGAACCGGTCATGGGTATATTCTATTGAGTTGTTGCCTAAAGCCAATTTTACCAATCTTAACTTTTCGTTGCCTGCTGTTCCATAAGTATAAACAATATTTTTCTGCCCGATTTGTGCAGATGCCAGGCGTCCCAAGTTATCATAGCTGTTAGTCGTCTTGATACCTCTTCCGTCTGTCTGTGTCAGCAACGTACCGTCAGCGGCATACGTATAATATGAGGTTCCTGCATCCGGATCAGAGAGGGACAACTGATTGCCGGCAGCGTCATATGTCATAGACACAATAGAGCCCTGAGTCCTTATACTGCCTGGCTTGCCTATGGAAGAATACCTGTATTCAACCTCGCTGACAGGATCGGTTGACTTGACGACATTCCCCCATGCGTCGGTTGTCTTGGTATAGGTGCGCCCGGCAATGGTCGTGACGACCGAACGGTTGCCGTATGAATATGACACTGACTTGCCGGAACTTGCCGCGTCCTTCACGACTCTGCCGCGGTCATCATAGGCAAGGTCCCGGACAACGGTCAGTTTCCCCGTTTTGCTCTCAATCCGTGAGACCTGTCCCTTGTCGTTATAGGTTATAGTCTTGGACATGGGCATGCCCTTGGCTCCGAACGTCTCCTGCAAGACCTCATGGCCGCCCTTGTCATACCACGTGGTTACAGGAGGCTTCCCTGTAGTGGCTTCTCTGGAATAGTATTTCTTGCGGTCGGTCATTCCCCAGCCAATATCGTAGGTCGTCAGTGTTCCGTCAGGCTTCAAGGCGGTCTGCTTCCTTCCCCATCCGTCATAGGTGTATTTGGTTGTCAGGACATTTGACGGCTCGGTGGCATCGCTTTCCGTCAGCAGATTGCCCCATAAATCATACGTGAAGGTATTTATGGCGGAAGCCGGGCTTGTGTAACTCTTAATGACGAAACAGCCGGAGGGGTCATAGTCGTTGAACCTGGTTATCGCCTTTACCCCGTTGCCCGTAGTAACCGACGAGAGGACGTTGCCATACGCGTCATATGTGGACGTCGTCTTGAGCGCCATGCTGGTTCCGCTGTTCACGGTGGAAGAAAGCACATTACCCTTGTCGTCATAGCTGTAGGTCGTAACGGTCGTATAGGGTGTCGCGTCGTCAGCATGCTTCTGCGTCATGGTCAGGGATGTCGGCAACCATACTCCGCCCTTGTTCTGATAGCCGGAATAGATGGCCTTCTTGTACATGTTGTCACCGTCGTTTTTTACGGTCTCTTCAATAATGACGCCTTTCGATACATCATAGTTGGAAAGAGTCGTAACCGTATTTCCATCTAGATCTGTCATGTCCTTCTTTGACACATACGCAAAGTAGTTCTTGCCCGACTTTGATACTGAATAGGGTGAGACCGCCGTGCTTGTGTTGTCCCCGACGGAATTTGATATTCTTACCTCCACAGGTATCCAGAGTACCTCGTCCCACTTGTCAACGCTGCTTGATACCTTTGTACCCAAAGTGGTATTCTCCGCCGTTACGGTATTGAAACCGAGCATTCCTCTTCCGGCAATATGCAGCCTGAGGTCCTCGTAGAAATATCTGGTCGTCTGGCGGCCCGCGGCTCCGTTGTCGCTCATCACCTGTCTCACCACTGACAGTGGAAGAGTATAAGTGTTGACGGGATATGCGCTTTTGATATTCTTCTTATATACCGCCGGACTTGTGGCAAATGCATACTGTATGAGGCAGTGGTTGTCCATCCCGTCATGTATGCCAGTAATCTTCCCCATCGTAGAGAGGTCATATCCCGACTTGTAGATGTTTATTTTCTCATTGAACGTATTGTCGGTGCTGTTCAGCGTGCTGCCGTAATTAGCCAGCTCAGGATATCCGTCTCCGTCGAAATCGCCAACGAATATGGAACTTTCCAAAGCGTCGTTTTCTCTGTTCTTTGTATAACTGCCGACTACTTTCAGGGTAGTGCCGGTAGAACAGAGCCATCTGACCTGCGTGTCCCGGTATACGTTTTTTGCCTTGAAGCCTCCCCTGTGCCTATAGCCTGCCTTACATACCATTACGTCCGTCAGGCCGTCGTGGTCGATGTCGCATGCCATCAGTGAGAACCTCTCGTTGTCCTTGTTGGTTGACTGGTCCGAGATGCCGGTGTCTGCCGACCTGGTGCAGGAAAAAGTTCCGTTTCCATTGTTATGCGCTATCCACAGACAGGTCTCGCCGGCTTTGTTGTATACGAAATCCGACAGCCCGTCGCCGTCGAAGTCACCCTGCTGTATTCTCCAGCAGTTGCCGAAGTCAGTTCCCGCCTTTGTGTTGTCCTCTGTAAATACGGACTGGACGGACGTTCCTCCATTGTTGAAGTAGATTTTATAGCCGCCGTCATAAAGCAGTATGAGGTCGGACAGGCCGTCGTTGTTATAGTCGCCGACAAAAGCCTTTTCAATGTCCTTGTTAACACCATTTGGCAAAGTGAGTTTTAGTTCTGTAAGTTTCGCCAGGGACCATTCGGACTCGTACTGCAATATGGTGCATGGATAATAATTGTCCTTTCGGATTTGTTCAACGCCAATAAGGTCATCCTTACCGTTGCCGTCTACATCCATGCTTACAAAGATGGGGACTTTACCCACGGATCTTGGGGTCATGCTGAAGGCGGGACGGAGAACTCCTCCCTCTCCTGCAACGACATTGCTTCCGGCAACTACGTAGAAGACGACAATGCCCTTGTTGCCATTCTGGACGGTCTCCAACGGGAACAGCAGGTCATTGTATCCGTCGCCGTCATAGTCCATTACGCTTGACCCGCCGAACATAAAGTAAAACTTTTTATCGTCCGGCGTAATGCCTGATGGCATCCGGTAAACTATTGGCCGTTCGTATGTTATGTCTCCTGCCGGCGACGCCTTGCTCCTGCTTACATAAATCCTCGTCTCATCCCCATAGGCGGTACTTGCCGTCGAGACCCTTACGATATCGCCGATGCCGTCGCCATTAAGGTCTACCGACATGAACCGCTTGACGCCTTCCTCGGAAATACCGCCAGAGTCATCCGTGGAGACTGACAATTGAGATGAATGCACGCTGGGGGACGGCAGGTACTGCCATGTGAAGGTCAAAGGGGGATATTTGTCTCCCTTACCGTTCACCTCCTCGACAGTAACGAGGCGTGTCCATTTACAGGTCGACAGGTCTGAGTTGTTATCATAACCGAATGTGTATTTGCGGTATACGGAATTGTTGCACGACGTTGTTATAGAAGAAAGGCACACGTCTATCCGTCCCTGTTGATCCTTGATGGCAAAGGGCCTTATGTTGTCTCCAAGGCTCTGATATGAGAAGATGACTTTATTGATGATTCCGCGACTTCGAACGGAATTTGTTCCATAGGTAATACTAACTGGCCTTACGAAGGAATTAGTTGTCGTATAATCGTATGTGATATAATTGGAATACCTGTCCGTGGCTTTGTTGATATACCATGACGCTATACAAGTATGAACGGCCTTGTCCCTATAGCAGAGCCTTGAGGCGGCAGTGTTTCCATATTGATACACTGTACCGTCGCTTGTTGTTACCTCGAACCATGTGTCCGCAGCGGTGCCGTTCTTATTTATATGCTCAGTTACCTTGGCAAACGGATCTCCCTCTACCGTGTAGGTTATAGTGCCATTGCCGTCCTTTCCCGACTGGAGCATAAGGCGCTTCCCGTCCAGAAAGTAAGTGTCATTATCCGTATAGGTCATCCCGCTTAGCACACCGTCATGGAATAAATCTTTTCTGCCTCTTGTTATTGCGGAGAGTCCCTTTAGGTTGAATCCATATCCGGCAATGCCGTATCCTCCGCTCTGACTGTTATAGGAAAGAGAAAGCTGAGGAGTGAAAGAGCCGCCATTGGGTACGTCAATATTCACGTCATAGACGGCGGAGCCCGAATTCGATACTGTAAAGCTGCCTTGTGGAGTGCCGACAGAACCCTGAGCTGATCGCGCGGAATTGGAATCTACGGGGTCGAACGGTAATGGTTTGTTGAGAACAGTGTCTGATGATCCGTCCGGTGTTGGTACTCTTGGAGCTTTGACGGAAAGCGAACCCGGCTCGCCATTCTCCAGGCTGTCGCTTTGCGAAGAAGGAAGCGTGCAAAGTTGTGAGGCGTAAAGTCTGGCAGCAGCAAAGGAAGGTAAGGCACGATTGGCGCAGTAAGCACTGGATGTGCCCAACAGACATGACAGAATTATAATAAGAGAATACCTTACACTGAAACTCATTATTATTTCTTGATGATTTTCCATGTATTTGACTCTCCGTTAATAATGATTTTGAAAAGATAAACTCCACTTGGCTGATCGCTGATGTCGACATCAAGTTTATCAGTCGTTACATTTTCCGAGAGAATTTGCGCGCCCTGAAGCGTATAGACTTCCAAAGAACACATGTCTGTACGTTTTAATCCTGTAACGCATATCTTTAATGTCTCTGCTGTAGAGCCAGGATAAAGCCTGATGGAATGTCCGGAAAGTATATCGGAGAAGCTTCGATTGTCAGATAAGGAGCCTTGCTGCTTTGCCATTGCTTTGGGAACAGGCATAATGATTTCTCTTTTTACCCGGTTACCCGAAGCATCATAGCTGTATCCTATCCTGCCTTGCGCGTAAGAACAAACAAGGAGTAAAACTATACATAACAATAAGTAGAGTATTCTCATAGATCTATGTATTTAGATAGAAGTGATATCAGTCAGCAAATGCAAAATTAATAATTATATTGAAAACATCTTATAAAAATATGAGAAAATTTAAATAATCCCATAATCTTGCACACAGACTTTATGATTATTAACCTAGTGTAGTGTCCTAACCATATTTACGTCTATAACAGGCTTAATTCAAATTTTTAAAATCACTTAATAACATGAATTACATGAATATAAGCGACTTATGCCAATGTAGGGCTCAGGTGCAGAAGTCCGTAAATGTGCCCCTTTTACAAAAAAGTGTACGGAAAATACAACGCAAGTGTACGGAAAATGCAACCCACAGAATTACAGTATGTTACAAAGGGAATTTTAAAAGCCACGGATTTGAAACTTATTTACATATTTTCCTTGGGCTAAATCATCACCTCAACTAGTTGCCCAAAGCTTAACAAAGGAAATACACACTAAGTGCTCCGAAGAGACATAGTCTCAGTAGCACTAAGCCCCACTCCCCTAAAAGGGGAAAGAAGAGAGTGTACCCCTTTCGAGGCACACTCTCTTCTTTCCTCACTCTTCTTGTTCCACGGCCGGAGCAGTCGCTTGCCGGGTGCCGTGGATGGTATTTACTGTTTACTGTGGCGGGTACTGCTATTTAATGTTGCGCTTGTTGAGCTCGGCATCATACTCCTTGGAGTAGGCTTTCTGCTCCTCGTAAGTCTTCGAGAAGTGATGGGTGCCGTCGAACTTTGCGCTGGCGCACATGTATAGGTAGTCATGATGGACGTAGTTGAGCACGTCGTCGATGTCCTCGGGGTTCGGGTTGCGGATGGGCCCTGGAGGCAGTCCGTAGCGGTTATAGGTGTTATACGGATTGTCGATCTGCGTCATCCATGTGTATATGCGCTTGAGGTCGAACTGCTTGAGTGCGTATTTCACTGTCGGGCATGACTGCAGTGGCATGTTGATACGCAGACGGTTGATGTATATTCCTGCGATGATGGGCTTCTCCTTCTTGTTGTTGGTCTCCTCGCTTATCATGCTGGCGATGATGAGGACCTGTGATGGTGTCAGACTGTCGGCCTTGGCTTTCTGCAGGCGCTCCGGAGTCCAGAACTTATCGCTGTTCTTGACCATCTTGCGCACGAAGTCGCGGGCGGAGATGTCCCAGTAGAAGTCGTAGGTGTTAGGGATAAACGCTCCGATAATCGTCGACGGTTTATAGCCTAGGGAGTCGAGGAAGAGGGAGTCGCTTACTGCGTCCATAAAGTCTTTCTTCGTGAACTGCATCTTCTTCGCGAAGACGTCACCGAGGTCGCTGAGCAGGTGCATCGACGGAACGGTGAGGTGGACACTGGCCTGATGGCCGTTCTTCATGTTGCGGAACGTGAACAGGGCACCGGTGTTGTCGACGGAATAACGCCCGGGACGGATGTCCTTGCCATAGCCTGTGATGCTGGCCAGCAGTCGGAAACCGGCGAACGATGTGGTGTTGCTTATCGGACGGAGCTTGTCATAGACGTCCTCCAGCTTGTCCTTCGGAGAGATGTAGATGTAGCGCTCGCCCCCTTTCGACATGGCATGGAAGAACAGTGCCCATACGATGGCGACAACGACGGCCGCCACAACACATAGGGTGATGAGAAGACTCTTGCGGCTGCCTTTCTTCGATTTTCTTTTTGTCATTTTTTCTTTCCCTTACTTTCGTGAATGCCTTGAGGCATTGAAATAATGTGAGTGTCAACCCATTTAGGTTGGAAACGGGTGCAAAGTTACAACAAAGATTACATTTCCGTCGTTTATCACTCAATTTTTCACATCTTTTTCATTTATAAAAGGGGATAGTGGTCACTGAGAGCGTGCCTTTCCGAGGCACGGGGTAGATGGTCTTCCTACTTCTTCGGTCGTTACTTTGTTATCGTTTTATAGGTATGGGGAGTGAGACTCTGCAAACGATTTCGAAAAAAATGTTTGATTTTATTTTACCTTTAAGAGAATATATATTAACTTTGCATTTGCAAACTACAGATTGCAATTTCACAGAAAGGCATTATGAGCGAAAAGATAAAACATAGCGGAGTAGTGGAGTCGGTAGACGGCGACTGTATGAAGGTGCGCATCCTTCAGACTTCGGCGTGTGCAGGATGCAAGGCCGCAGGGGTCTGCAATGCCGCCGAGAAGAAGGAGAAGGTCATCGACATCTATGGGCGCAAAGCCATGAACGGCCATAAGGTCGGCGACACCGTTGTCGTCACGGCAGCCAATGCCACGGGACGGAAGGCGGTGATGATAGGCTTCGGGTTGCCCTTGGTGATTCTCGTCGTTGTCCTCGCCATAGCTTATGCCGTAACACATTCCGAGCCGCTCGCGGCTCTGGTGAGCATCGCGGCTCTCGTCCCCTATTACATTATTATATATATATGCCGTGACCGATTGAAGCGTGATTTTTCGTTTGCCATTGACAGCTGAGTCAATGAAGAAAGTACCTGAAACCAATATCGTTTGAAAATCTAGATTATAATTACTAAAACACAAAAAATATTATGAATTTTATTCTTAGTGCGGTAATCGTTCTTGGAGCCATAGCGCTGATAGCTGCTGTGGTGCTTTATGCTTGTTCCAAGAAGTTTGCTGTGTATGAAGATCCCAGAATCGGACAAGTGCAGGAACTCCTGCCGGGTGCCAACTGCGGTGGATGCGGCTTTGCCGGATGCGCCGATATGGCCGGTGCTCTCGTCAAGGCCTGTGATGCCGGTTCTATCGACGGACTGCTCTGCCCCGTGGGCGGACAGGCCGTGATGGGACAGGTGGCTGATTTGCTGGGAATGGCTGTCGCCAACAGCGAGCCTAAAGTGGCAGTGGTGCGGTGCTACGGTACTTGTGAGAACCGTCCGCGCATTGCCGAGTATGATGGACTGATGACCTGTGCTGCAGTGAATGCCACGGGTCAGGGAGAGACGGGATGCGGCTATGGCTGTCTTGGCTGTGGCGACTGCACACGTGCATGCACCTTCGACGCCATCCACATGAATCCTGAGACAGGACTCCCGGAGGTCGACGAGGATAAGTGCACCGCCTGTGGAGCATGTGTAAAGGCTTGTCCGCGTCATATCATCGAGCTCCGGAAGAAAGGTCCTAAGGGCCGCCGCGTCTACGTGCGTTGTGTCAACAAGGACAAGGGTGCCGTGGCACGCAAGAACTGCCAGGTGGCATGCATAGGCTGCGGAAAGTGCTTCAAGGTCTGCAAGTTTGACGCTATAACGATAGAGAACAATCTCTCTTACATAGATCCGGAGAAGTGCCGTCTGTGCACAAAGTGTGTCGATGAGTGCCCGACGGGTGCTATCGTTAAGGTGAACTTCCCGGTGAGGAAGCCGAAACAGGAGGTTAAGGCACCGGCTGATGCTGCGCAGGCCGTGGCCGCCAAGGAGACGGTTGCCACTGAGACCCCGAAGAAGGAGGCTGAGCCTTTGACGTCGAACAAAAAAGAAGAGGAGGTTAAAGCATGAAACTGCATACATTCAAGATAGGTGGTGTACACCCTAACGAATATAAACTGACTGCTGAGATGCCCACGACACCGGCGGCGCTGCCACAGAAGGCGGTGTTCCCTCTCGGACAGCATATCGGTGCTCCGGCCAAGCCGGTAGTGAAGCGCGGCGATAAGGTTAAAGTGGGAACGCTCCTGGCCGAGGCCGGAGGGTTCGTCAGCGCTCCTGTTTACAGCTCCGTCAGTGGTACGGTGCTGAAGATTGACGATGTCATTGACGCCACGGGCTACCGCAAGCCGGCCATCATCATCAGCGTGGAAGGCGATGAGTGGGAAGAGAGCATAGACCGCTCGGACAAGCTGGAGACTGTGGAAGCACATCCCGAGCTCACTCCGGAGGAGATAATAAACCGCGTGAAGGTTGCCGGTATCACCGGAATGGGTGGCGCCAGCTTCCCTACGTTCATCAAACTGACACCACCGCCGACGGCACATGCCGAGTGTGTGATTATCAACGGTGTGGAGTGTGAGCCTTATATCACTTCCGACTATCGTCTGATGATGGAGCATGCCGACGAGATCGTTCAGGGACTCTGTCTGCTGATGAAGGCTGCCAAGGTGGAGAAAGGATATATCGGCATAGAGTGCAACAAGCCCAAGGCCATAGAACTCCTTACCGAGAAGACAGCCAACGACCCGAGGATAGAGGTTGTGCCATTGCAGATGAAGTACCCGCAGGGTGGTGAGAAGCAGCTCGTCGACGCTGTCATCAACCGTCAGGTGCCCGCTCCTCCTGCCATCCCTGTCAACGTCGGTGCCATAGTACAGAATGTGGGTACTGCCTTTGCCGTCTATCAGGCTGTGATGAAGCATAAGCCTCTGTTCGAGCGTTATACCACCGTCACGGGACTTCAGGTGAAGAAACCCGGCAACTTCCTCGTGCGCATGGGCACACCGTTTGGTCAGCTCATCGACGCTTGTGGTGGCCTGCCCGACGGCGACAATAAGGTGCTGGCCGGAGGACCGATGATGGGTAAGTCGGTAGTCAGCCTTGACGTGCCGGTAGTGAAGGGTACCAACTCTATAACGGTGCTCTCCGGTGCCGACGCCCACAGGAAAAAGGCGCAAAACTGTATACGTTGCGGAAAGTGCGTGACGGTTTGCCCAATGGGACTGGAGCCGTATCTGCTTGCCACACTGTCGGTAAACGAGGACTGGGAACGTCTCGAGGCGGAGGATGTTACAAGTTGTATCTCCTGTGGCTCATGCCAGTTCACATGTCCTGCTCATCGTCCTCTGCTCGACAATATCACCAACGGCAAGGGCCATGTGATGGGAATAATCAAGGCTCGTGTGGCTAAGGCCAAGGCGGAGAAGGCTAAAGCGGAGGCGGAAGCCAAGGCTAAGGCATGACGCCGTGGCTCATAAACAATAATTAAAATAAAACTCATAAAAATAAGATAATGGGAAAACTTGTAGTTTCTCTTTCACCACACGCTCACGGCAACGACTCTGTGGAACGTAATATGTATGGCGTGGTAATAGCGCTTGCACCGGCCCTGCTGGTGTCGTTCCTGTATTTCGGACTGGGTTCGCTCATCGTCTGCCTGACAAGTGTGGCTGCCTGCGTGTTCTTTGAGTGGGCAATAACAAAATACATGCTTAAACAGGAGCCTTCTCTCACTGACGGCTCCGCCATTGTTACCGGATTGCTGCTCGGCATGAACCTGCCGTCCAATCTGCCTCTGTGGATAATTATTATAGGTGCTCTCGTGGCCATAGGCGTCGGAAAGATGTCGTTTGGCGGTCTCGGACACAACCCGTTCAACCCGGCACTGGTGGGACGGTGCTTCCTCCTGGTCTCCTTCCCGGCACAGATGACAAGCTGGCCGGTAGTGGGACAGCTCACCAAGTATGCTGATGCCGTGACGGGAGCGACACCACTGTCGCTGATGAAAACCGCTATCAAGACCGGCGACCCGTCGGTGCTCAGTCAAATGCCCGACACCCTTCATCTGCTCCTGGGAAACAATCCGTCGGGTGGTGCGGGAACCATCGGCGAGGTTTGTGCCCTGGCGTTGATACTCGGCCTCTGCTTCATGCTCTGGCGGAAGATTATCACATGGCATATCCCGGTGTCTATCATCGCGACGGTGTTTGTCTTCACCGGACTTCTCCATCTGGCAAACCCTGTGTATGCTGATCCTTTGACGGAGATACTCTCCGGCGGACTTATGCTCGGCGCTATCTTCATGGCTACCGACTATGTTACAAGTCCTATGACACACAAAGGACAGATACTCTATGGTGTGCTCATCGGCTTCCTGACGGTTGTAATCCGTAACTGGGGTTCGTATCCGGAGGGTATGTCGTTTGCTATTCTCATCATGAACGGCTTCACTCCGCTCATCAATTACTACATTAAGCCGAAGCGCTTCGGTGAGGTGCCGGCTAAGAAGTAAAATGAATGTTGCGGGATTTATACTGCTCTGTGGCTTATAAGCCGTGGATGTGGCTTTAAAGAACAGAGGAGTTCTCAGTCCCGGAGACTAAAAAACAAAGGAAACAATGGAGAAATTAAAACCAACACTGAAAAATATGACTCTCGTGCTTGTAGGTGTGGCTGTCGTCGTGGGCTTTGTCCTCGCATATGTCAACCATATCACTGAGGAACCTATTGCCGAGAAGGCGAAGGTTACATTGGCACAGGGTATAAAGGATGTGATGAAAGTCAGCGACCTGAAGGTTACTGCTGACGACACAGTGAAGACCACTGTTGACGGCAAGGAACTGACTTTCGTCGTGCATAAGACAGCTGATAAGGACGGCAAGGACCTCGGTGCAGCCGTGGAGAGTACTACCACCGGCTTCGGTGGCGACCTGAAGGTGCTCGTGGGCTTCGATAAGGACGGGAAGATTTCCGGTTATACTATCCTTGAATCGTCGGAGACACCGGGTCTGGGTGCTAAAGCAGAGAAGTGGTTCCAGACGGTAGAGAATGGCGGTAAAGGTGGAAAGAGCTGCGTCATAGGACTGAGCCCGAAAGACGGGGACCTGAAGGTCAGTAAGGATGGCGGACAGGTTGATGCCATCACGGCCTCTACCATCACCAGCCGCGCCTTCCTGAAAGCTATTAACGAGGCTTACTCGGCATATGCCAAGAACGGCACTGACGGGGAAAGCGGTGCAAGTAAACAAAACAAGAAAGGGTAATCGACAATGAGTAACTTTAAGATTTTTATGAATGGACTCGTCAAGGAGAATCCTACGTTCGTGCTCTTCCTTGGCATGTGCCCTACACTGGCTACAACAACAAGTGCGATAAACGGTCTTTCGATGGGTCTGGCTACAATGGCAGTGCTCATCTGTACCAACTTCGTTATTTCATGTATACGTAAACTGGTGCCTGACATGGTGCATATCCCGGTTTATATCGTGGTCATCGCAGGTTTCGTGACCGTTCTGCAGATGTTTATGTCGGCCTATGCGCCGGATTCAATCAACAAGGCCCTGGGTATCTACATCCCGCTTATCGTGGTGAACTGTATCATCCTCGGACGGGCAGAGTCGTTCGCATGTAAGAACACACCGGTGGCAAGTGCTTTCGACGGACTAGGGATTGGCCTTGGCTTCACCTTAGCGCTGACCCTTCTGGGTTGTGTGCGTGAGTTTATAGGTGCCGGCTCGCTCTTCGGCGTGCAGATCCTTCCGGAGGTGTCCAACGTGCTGCTGTTCATCCTGCCTCCAGGTGCGTTCCTGACGCTGGGCTATCTTGTGGCTATCTTCAACAAGATACGCAAGAGTAACTAATTTTCAATCGTCATTAATGAATAAATAAGAAGCTATATTATGGAATATTTGCTTATTTTCATATCAGCGATATTTGTCAACAACATCGTGCTCTCACAGTTCCTGGGCATCTGCCCGTTCTTGGGAGTAAGCAAGAAGATAAGTACTTCGCTGGGAATGGGAGCTGCCGTAACATTCGTGTTGACGCTGTCCACCATCGTGACATATCTCGTTCAGGTGTACGTGCTCAATCCCTTCGGCCTGCAATACCTGCAGACGCTGGCATTCATCCTCGTGATTGCCGCGCTGGTACAGATGGTCGAGATAATTCTTAAGAAGGTCTCACCGGCCCTCTATCAGGCTCTTGGTATCTTCCTGCCGCTTATCACCACCAACTGTGCCGTCCTCGGTGTAGCAATCCTTGTCATCCAGCGCGACTACAACCTGCTGGAGAGTGTCGTTTATGCGTTCTCTACGGCTCTGGGCTTCGCCGTGGCTCTCGTTACCTTCGCCGGTATCCGTGAACAGCTGGCGCTCGTCAATATCCCTAAGGGTATGCGCGGAATGCCTATCGTCCTTATCACGGCATCACTGCTGGCACTGGCCTTCATGGGTTTCAGCGGACTGCAGACCGGACTGGGCACGCTCTTCGGCGTCAACTAAGCGTGTGAGAGAATAAGAAATTCAGAGTTCAAAACTCGTAATTGGGTGTCATCGTTGTGGTGTTCCGTCGTTTTCAGACAAACGGCACAGTAACATCACTGACATATATGATACTGTTAATTATGAATTTTGTACTCTGAATTTTGCGTTATTAAAAAAAATGTGTACCTTTGCCAACATCTATAACTTTCTTATTATATGAAACAAACTATCTTGGTTACAGGCGGTACAGGCTTCATTGGCAGCCACACAGCCGTAGAATTAATAGAAGCTGGATATAAGGTCGTCATCGTTGATGACCTTAGCAATTCTAAAATTGAGGTACTTGACGGTATAGAGAAGATTACAGGGGTGCGTCCTGACTTTGAGCAGATTGACTTGCGCGACAAGGAAGCTGCCGAAGACGTTTTCAAGAAGCATCCTGATATAGAGGGTATCATACACTTTGCGGCCTCAAAGGCAGTAGGCGAGAGCGTTCAGAAGCCTCTGCTTTACTATCGCAATAATATCGTCTCACTGATAAACCTGCTTGAGCTTATGCCGAAGTATGATGTCAAAGGCATTATCTTCTCTTCCTCTTGCACCGTTTACGGGCAGCCAAAGCCGGAGAACCTCCCCGTTACTGAGGACGCACCTCATCAGAAGGCTACATCACCTTACGGTAACACGAAGGAGATTAACGAGCAGATTATATATGATTACATACACAGCGGAGCCAAGATAAAGAGTATAATCCTCCGTTACTTCAATCCTATTGGCGCTCATCCGTCAGCACTCATCGGTGAATTGCCGAACGGTGTGCCTAACAACCTTATCCCATACGTTACGCAGACGGCTATGGGTATACGCAAGGAACTTACTATCTTCGGCAACGACTACAACACTCCGGACGGAACATGTATCCGCGACTATATATATGTGGTGGATCTTGCCAAAGCTCATGTGGCTGCTATGTCACGGGTGCTCGACAAGGATACGGAGCCTATTGAATACTTCAATATCGGTACAGGCAAAGGAAACTCCACTCTTGAGATTGTTGAGACTTTCGAGCGTGCTACCGGTGTTAAACTTAACTGGAAGTATGGTCCTCGCCGTGAGGGAGACATCGAGAAGATTTGGGGCGACTGCACCAAGGCAAACAAGGTCCTTGGCTGGAAGGCTGAGACTCCACTCGATGATGTGCTCCGCTCTGCTTGGAAATGGCAGCAGAAGCTCCGCGAGGATGGTGTAATGTAAGATATTAAAGTAAGATATTAAAGATAAAAGGCCCACCTTCGTGGGTGGGTTATTTTTGTGTTTGTGTTGTTGTTACCCTTCGATGTGAATCGGAGGGTAATTTTTTTACATCGGTGTCCTGCTCTGTTGCGTGGGCATACAGAAAAAGTTCAGGGGCTATGTTGACCGATGTGTCAACATAGCCCCTGATTGTTTCTTATCCAAGGGCAGTAGGTTGCTGCTAGGATGAGTTGTTGTTGCTAAATCCTAAAAGTGGAAGTTCAGGTCAACACCAATCTGGAATGGTGTTCCGCGTTGTGCGAATGTAAGCTTGGAGCCCGTTGCGGAGCTCTGCACGGCGAAGGTGTTGTACTTCGTCTCCGTCAGGTTGCGAACCCAAAGGTTTATGCCCATTGGTCCGAAGTCGCCTGAGACGTGTCCGCCGAGTACTGCATAGAAACGCTGTTTCGATGTGTTGGCCTCGTCCCACCATGTCTGTCCCTGGCAGGAGAGGTTCAGCCCGAACGTGGCACTGCGGAGGCGGAACTTGTTCTCCGGGTCAAGGAGCTCATTAGGATTGACATCGACGGTATAGTCGGCGGCTGCTGACAGTGTGTGCTGAGGAACGTACGGTACATGTTTGTTCTTGTAGTCGATGACCTCCTTGTTGAGAGAATCCTTGTATTCGTCGAATTCGGCACTAGTGAAGCTGTATGTGAGCTGATAGTTGAGCTTGTTTGAGAGTGCGGCACCGCGCACCGTCATCTCCATACCGGCGCTGTGGCTCTTTCCTGCGTTGGTCATCATACGTCCGAAGCCGTAGTTGCCGGCCATGACAGATATCTGCTGGCTCCTAATCTGCATGTAGAACGTGGCAAGGTCCACGTGCAGGAGGTTGTCGAAGAGGTTCAGGTGTGTGCCGACCTCGTAGTTCCAGCTGCGCTCAGGCTTGTACTGGATGGTGTTCTTGATGCGCTCGTAGTAAGCATCATCATGTTGTATGTCCACATCGGTGCGTGCCGACTGTGCCTGTGAGGAGATTTCGGTCTGGAGGATATCGGAGAACATTTGGATGTTGTAGCCTCCGGAGCGGTAGCCCTTGGACCATGTGGCGTAGATGTTGCTTCCGTTGTTGAACTTATAGGTGAGCCCTACCTTGGGGAGGAACTCATTGAAGTGGGTCTTCTCCTTGTGGCTGAGCAGTGAACTGATAACTGGTGAGATCTTGGTTCCCATCACATTCTCGTCCATCATGACCTTTGCCGATGTGAGGTAGTCGATCTTCACGTTGCTGTAGTCGTATCTCAGACCTAGAGTAGCCATGAAATGCGGGGTAATGTCTATGTTGCTCTCGTGATATACGCCGTAGTTGAAGGTCGGTGTGTGGAAGTTGCCGGGTATGTAGCCCATATCCATGTTGATGTTGCATCCGCCGGCCTTCATGATGACAGCTGCCGCCTGGGCACGTGCCAGTGTGTTGGCCTGCTCTTCCGGCATACCTGCAGCAATCATCTTCTGTGCCATACGCCTTGCCATGGCGTTGAGCATTCCGTTGTAGGCATAGCTGGTGATACTCTTGGAGAGCATAGAGTTCATGTCGGGATCGAAGTAGACGTTGGCATCGGTCCGCAACCACTGGTATGTGGCGAAGGCTCCGAAGGTCCAGTGCCAGATGCTGTTGTTATGGCTCTTTATCGACAACTCCTCCGACAGTGAGTTCTGAAGCTGGCGTTGCGTCATGTGCATGTAGTCCTGTGGCAGGTAGTCGATATCCATGAGCATTCTGTCGCGGAGAAGCTGGTAGGATGTCATCGAGTTGATGTCGAAGCCATTGCCTGCGTATCTGATGCCGAGCCCGGTGTTGAGCATGTTCCTGTAGTAGTTGCTCTGCCTGTTCTGTGAAGGTTGCTGTGTTCCTTCCTTGGCATGGTAAAGAGGTGAGGTGATGTCGAGGTCCTTCAGGTCATCCTTCGTCAGATACTGTCCGTAGCCGAACCCGTTCTGACCGGTGTACTGATAGTCGGCCATCAGGTCGAAGGTCAGCCTTTCCGTAGGACGCCAGATACCTCTGCCACGGAAGCCGAACTCATTGAACATGTCGGCGTGGCTGTTGTCATACTGATTGCGGAAGAAACCGTTCTGTCCGTCATAGAAACCGGCGAGGGAGTATGCAAACTTGTCGCTGACCTTTTTATAATGTTCTATTTCTGCCTTTCTCCAGAAGCGTGAGCCTAAGGACAGGTTTACGTCGGTGCCCTGGTATTCAAAGGGGTTGTGGGTGTAGAGCCTGACGAGTCCACCCTCGGTGTTCATTCCGTAGAGAGTGCCCTGCGGACCACGGAGAACGTCTACACGCTCCAGTCCGTAGGTGTGGAAGTTGAACGCACTCTTACTCAGTATCGGCATACCGTCGACATAGATACCCACTGCCGGGGAGTTGACGCGTGAGCCTATGCCCCTGATATACATTGAGGAGGTGATCCTTGAGCCGTATTCCGGCATGCAGAACGATGGAACGAACGAAGACAGCTGCCGTAAATCCTGAACATTAAGGCTCTTTAGCTCATAAGAGGAGAAAGAGCTGCTGCTCAGTGGCTGCTGACGCAGGCGGAAGCTCTCCTTCGGCTGGTCGATGACGACGACCTCGTCGATGTCGTAGACACGAGAGGAGTCGGTAAGCTCGACAACTTCCGTCTCGGCTTTCGCATTCTTGTTGCTCTTGTCGGCGTAAGCTGGGGCCGTGGTGGCAGCAACGGCTGCAAGAACAATCAGTGATGTTTTATTCATACAAGATGTTATTTGAGTAATGTTATTGTCCTTCCTATTTGTGTTAGAGGTGTAAAATAAGTTTTTTCGGTTGCAAAATTACAAATAATGTTTGTATGGGGCAATAGTCATTTATAGGGATTTGTGTGGAGAGATTTTTGGCGGGGCCTTATCCGGTATTTGTGAGCTGATGAAAAAAATGTTTTTTTTCTTTGTCTTTCCACCCGTTTGCAGTACCTTTGCTCCCGATTTAAATAAAGTACTAATTTGTTATGGTAAAAATCACATTTCCGGATGACTCCGTTCGTGAGTACGAGCAGGGTGTAACCGGGTTACAAATCGCCGAGAGCATCTCGCCGGCTCTCGCTCGCAGCGTTGTATGTTGCGGTGTGAATGGTGAGACTGTAGAGCTCAACCGTCCTATCAATGAGGACGCATCAATCGAACTGTATAAGTTTGATGACGAGGAAGGCAAGCACACCTTCTGGCACACTTCTGCCCACTTGCTCGCCGAGGCACTGCAGGAACTCTATCCTGGCATACAGTTCGGCTTCGGACCGGCTGTAGAGAATGGCTTCTTTTATGATGTCATGCCTCCGAAGGGAACTGTTATCAGCGAGAACGACTTCCCGAAGATAGAAGCTAAGATGAAGGAACTGGCCAAGAAAGACGAGGCCGTCGTCCGCCGTGAGGTTTCCAAGGCCGACGCCATCAAGGAATTCGAGCAGATGGGCCAGACTTACAAGGTAGAGCATATATCACAGGATCTGAAAGACGGTACTATCACAACATACACACAGGGTAACTTCACCGACCTCTGCGCCGGTCCTCACCTACTGTCGACCGGAGCCATCAAGGCAGTAAAGATCACAAGCGTTGCCGGAGCATTCTGGCGTGGTGATGCCAAGCGTGAGCAGATGACCCGTATCTATGGTATCTCCTTCCCAAAGAAGAAGATGCTCGACGAGTATCTCGTAATGCTTGAGGAGGCGAAGAAGCGCGACCACCGTAAGATAGGCAAGGAGATGGAACTGTTCATGTTCTCAGAGCGTGTCGGCAAAGGTCTGCCTATCTGGTTGCCGAAGGGCACCCAGCTGCGCCTGCGCCTTCAGGAGCTCCTGCGTCGTGTGCTGAAGCCGTACAACTACCAGGAGGTTATCACTCCGGGCATCGGCTCCAAGAACCTCTACGTCACTTCAGGCCACTATGCCCACTATGGCAAGGACTCCTTCCAGCCTATCCATACCCCGGAGGAGGACGAGGAGTACATGCTGAAGCCAATGAACTGCCCTCACCACTGTGAGGTTTATGCCCGCAAACCGCGTTCATACAAAGATCTGCCTCTGCGCATCTCTGAGTTCGGTACAGTGTTCCGCTACGAGAAGAGCGGTGAGCTGCACGGACTGACACGTGTGCGTACGTTCACGCAGGACGATGCGCATATCTTCGTACGCCCTGACCAGGTGAAGGCAGAATTTGAGACCGTTATCGACATCATTCAGAAGGTCTTCAAGATTTTCGGCTTCGACAACTACGAAGCTCAGATTTCGCTTCGCGATCCGAAGGACACAGAAAAGTATATCGGTTCCGACGAGATTTGGGAAGAGAGCCAGAACGCTATCCGCGAGGCTTGTAAGGAGAAAGGACTGAAGACTCACGAGGAAGAGGGCGAGGCAGCCTTCTATGGTCCTAAGCTCGACTTTATGGTTAAGGATGCCATAGGCCGCCGCTGGCAGCTCGGTACCATTCAGGTGGACTACAACCTCCCTGAGCGTTTCCACCTTGAGTATACCGCTGAGGACAACTCCAAGAAGACACCGGTGATGATACACCGTGCACCGTTCGGCTCTCTCGAGCGCTTCACTGCCGTACTCATCGAGCATACCGCAGGTCACTTCCCACTCTGGCTGGCTCCTGATCAGGTGGCCATACTACCTATCTCGGAGAAGTATAACGACTATGCTGAGAAGGTCAAGAAGTTCTTCGACCAGAATGATGTCCGTGGTTACATCGATGACCGTAACGAGAAGATTGGTCGTAAGATCCGCGACAACGAGCTGAAGCGCGTTCCTTACATGGTCATCGTTGGTGAGAAAGAGGCTGCCGACGGCCTTGTGAGCATGCGCGAGCAGGGCGGTGGCGAGCAGGACACCATGTCGATGGCCGACTTCTGCAAGCGTATCAACGATAAGGTTGCAGAGCAGCTTAAGGTCGTTGACGAGTAGTCGGACTCTTCAACACTTACATTGGACAGACAGGACCATTACGGATTGCCTTACAGTTTATAATGGTCTTCATATCAATAAAATGGAGTCAGGGCAGCATGTTCCACTGCTTTGACTCCATTTCTTTTAGTATTATGGCAAATTAGAAACAAAAAAATTTGTTCAATACCTTGGAATTTAGTAACTTTGCAGCCGATTCAGAAAAAGGGTGAATCGTGCCCTTACAACAATGAACTTTAAAATAATTTAATGAGAGGCAAGAAAGACGATTTAAAGTATAAGTATCGCACTAATGAGCACATACGTGCCAAAGAGGTGCGTGTCGTTAGCGACAATGGCTCCGAAGTGATGCCAACACGTAAAGCGCTGGATATGGCGCGCCGTGAGGGAGTTGATTTGGTGGAGATATCCCCCAACGCCCAACCGCCTGTCTGCCGTCTCATCGACTTCTCGAAGTTCCTCTACCAGCAGAAACGCCGTCAGAAGGAAATGAAGCAGAAGCAAGTAAAGCAGGAAGTCAAGGAGATACGCTTCGGACCTCAGACGGATGAGCACGACTATCAGTTTAAGCTCAAGCATGCCGAGGAGTTCCTCCGTGAGGGCAACAAGGTTCGTGCCTATGTCTTCTTCCGCGGACGCAGCATCCTGTTTAAGGAGCAGGGAGAGGTTCTCCTTCTCCGCTTTGCCAACGACCTTGAGGAGCTCGGCAAGGTAGAGCAGATGCCGAAACTTGAGGGTAAGAAGATGTTCCTTTATCTCTCTCCGAAGAAAGCAGGAGTGCAGAAGAAGAGCCAGCAGAAACGCGACCGTGAGCATATGGAAGCGGAGGCCAAGGAGGCCGAGAAGAAGGCTCAGGAGGAGAAAGCCGAGAAGAACGGCCTCTTCGCCAACGCAAAAGGCGGTGTAGATGCTCTCAAGAAGCTTTCCAACGGGGAAGATTAACGATTCGGAAAAAACAATTTCATCCCGTTCCTTTCGTGAGAATGGCCGGGGGAAGTTATCAACTGTGTGGTACCGTCTGGTATATACGTTGCCACCTTTTATAATTATTAATTAATAAAACAAAGTAAAGATGCCAAAATTGAAGACAAATTCCGGCGCAAAGAAGAGATTCACATTCACCGGTACTGGTAAGATCAAGCGTCATCACGCTTATCACAGTCACATTCTGACTAAGAAGACCAAGAAGCAGAAGAGAAACCTCGATCATCAGACACTCGTTGATCGCAGCAACTTGAAGCAGGTACGCGACTTGCTGAATCTGCGTTAAAGCAAACTTATCAGTAGAACAATTAAAGAAGAAAGAAAACTATGCCAAGATCAGTAAATCATGTTGCTTCAAAAGCAAAGAGAACAAGACTTCTGAAGAAGACCAAGGGTTACTATGGTGCCCGTAAGAATGTCTGGACCGTTGCGAAGAATACTTATGAGAAGGGTCTCACCTATGCTTATCGCGACCGTCGTAACAAGAAGCGTAACTTCCGTGCTCTGTGGATTCAGCGTATCAATGCTGCCGCTCGTCTCTATGACCTGAGCTACAGCCAGCTCATGGGCGCTCTCCACAAGAATGGTATTGAAATCAACCGTAAGGTTCTTGCTGACCTCGCTGTCAACAACCCTGACGCTTTCAAGGCCATCGTTGAGAAGGTAAAGTAAAAACATCGTTCTGTCTCCCAGCTTAGGACGGCAGGATAAAATAAAAATCCTCTGTTGGACCCATCCGTGGTCCGGCAGAGGATTTTTTCTTTTTATATGCCGGATGTCGCTTGACACACGTCCGGCTTTGTTTGTTTATTACCGTGGTAGATGCACTTTCTTATTCCTTTTACTGCCCTACTCCTTATTTCTTCTTGCCCTTGGCAGGAAGCTCAAAAGTGAAGTCGAGCATACAGGACGTATAGGCCTTGCGCCCGTTGAACTGTGCCGGCGTCCATGCTGGCATGATGCTGAGAAGACGCAAGGTCTCGGCAGCAAGCAGTTCGTTGGGTTGTCCGGCGAACTTCGGGCTTAGAACCTTTCCGTCCGGGCCAATGATAACACCCACGGAGACTTTTCCTTCTATTTTCTTTTTCATAGCCTTCTTCGGATAAACGATGCTCTGCTTCACCCACTCACTGAATTTCCCTGGGAATTTGGCAAAGTCTTCTGTTATCATTCCGTCGAACTTACTGCCATAGATAGCGTCGTGGCGGTACTTCATGTCAGCTTTCTTATAGAGGATAATCCTTGGATGGCTGTCGAAGTCCTTGGCATCGGCGAAGAGTGAGTCGCCGAGTGAGTAGACCTCTCCCAGTTCCGGACTGTCTTCCTTGGTGAATGTAAGTTGGTTTTTCTCCACTGTCTGCGCTGAGACAGGTAGTGAGAGCAATGCGGCTAACGCAAGTGTAAGATAATGTCTCATTTCTATTAATTAGTTAGTTTGAAGTTGTCTTTATTGTTCTTGGCTCTCCCGTAGGGGAAGAGCCCACTTTGATAATATCAGTCCTGCCTTACTCCCTTCATGGAGAGGCTTATGCGGTGGCGGCGCTCATCCACTTCCATGACGCGCACACGGACATGCTGATGGAGATGTACGACCTTCGTGGGGTCGCTGACAAACTTATTGGCCAGCTGAGAGATATGCACCAGTCCGTCCTGATGGACACCGATGTCGACAAAAGCTCCGAAGTTTGTGATGTTCGTCACTATTCCTGGCAGCTCCATGCCCTCATTGAGGTCGTCGATGGAGTGTACGCTCTCGTCGAAACGAAACTCCTCCATGGCACCACGTGGGTCGCGGCCCGGCTTGTCGAGCTCTTGCATGATGTCGGTGAGCGTCGGTATGCCTACGTCTTCGGTAACATACTTTTTTATGTTTATCTCTTTCTGACGTGTCTTGTCTTTTATCAGCTCGGCGACGGTGCATCCGCTGTCCTTAGCCATCGCCTCCACGATATGATAGCTCTCCGGGTGTACCGCCGAGTTGTCCAAGGGGTTGCGGGCACCAGGTATCCTAAGGAAGCCCGCACACTGCTCATAGGCGGAGGCGCCGAGCCTCGGCACTCTCTTCAGTTGGGCACGCGATGTGAAAGCTCCGTTCTCACGCCTGTACTCCACGATATTCTTTGCCAGCTGAGGGCCGAGTCCGCTGACATACTGAAGCAGGTGAGGTGATGCCGTGTTGAGGTCCACGCCAACCTGATTCACACAACTCTCCACCGTCAGGTCGAGCTCATGTTTCAGCTTCTTCTGGTCTACGTCGTGCTGGTACTGTCCCACTCCGAGGTTCTTCGGATCTATCTTGACGAGCTCTGCCAATGGGTCCATCAGCCGCCTTCCTATGCTCACTGCTCCGCGTGTCGTTACATCCTCGTCGGGAAACTCCTCGCGTGCCGTAGGTGATGCGGAGTAGATGCTCGCCCCATCCTCGGAGACAACGAAGACGGCAGGCTCCTTGTCGTCTTTGTACTGCCGTTGGTATTCCTTGATGGCATCACTGACGAAGTCCTGGGTCTCACGGCTCGCCGTACCGTTGCCGATGGCTATGGCCTCTATCTTATAGTCGTGGAGCATGCGCATGACAGCTATCGTGGCCTGGGCGTAATAACGCTTCGGCGGATGCGGATAGATTATCTCGTGATGGAGCAGGTTGCCCTGTGCGTCGAGGCATGCTATCTTGCAACCATTGGCAAATCCGGGGTCTACGGCCATTGTCCGTTTCTGTCCTAACGGTGCCGTCAGCAACAACTGCCGTAGGTTCTCGGCGAAGACGTTGATAGCCTCCTCGTCGGCCTGGTCCTTGCTGAGGGAGGCGAACTCATTTTCTATCGACGGATTGACAAGACGCTTGAAAGCATCCTCTACCGCTTCGCCCACGATTTCCTGACAAGGACCGTGGCCACGGACGAACTGCCGTTTCAGACGGTATACACATTCCTCCTCATCCGCGGAGATAGACACGCGGAGGAACCCTGCCGCCTCGCCACGCCGCATGGCCAGCAGCTGATGCGACGATACCCGCTTCAGAGGCTTCGAGAAGTCGAAGTAGCTCTGGAACTTCTGTGCCTCGTCCTCGTCGGCCTTTTTCTTTATAACCTTAGAGGTGATGACGGCACCACGGCGGAACTCCTGACGGACGGTGTTGCGCGCCTGCTGGTCCTCAGAGACCTGTTCGGCGATGATGTCGCGTGCACCGGCAATGGCATCATCGGCATCCTTCACGTCGCCTTTGACGAAACGCTGTGCTGCCTTCTCGGGGTTGCCGTCGCGCTGTAGGAGGATAAGCGTGGCCAGTGGTTCCAGGCCTTTCTGCCGTGCCACCTCCGCACGTGTATGGCGCTTGGGTTTGTAGGGCAGGTATATGTCCTCCAGTTCGGTGAGGTTCCAGCATGCCTCTATCTTCGACTGCAGTTGTGGCGTGAGCTTCTCCTGCTCGGATATCGACTTTGTTATTGTCTCCTTCCGCTTCTGTATCTCTTTGAGACGCTCGTACTGTTCTGCAATGAGTGTTATCTGTACCTCATTGAGATTTCCCGTGCGCTCCTTGCGATAACGGGAAATGAAGGGAATGGTGCATCCCTCGTCGAGAAGTGTCAGCGTGGCGTTGACGCTACGCTCTGGGATGTTCGTAGCTTTTGATATTAATTGTGTGAATATGTTCATAGGTCTTTATTGTTTGTTGCAAAAATACAAATTTTTCCGTTCATACCAAATTTTATGTGGGTATTTGTTGGGATAGGAAATAGCAACAGATACATTTGATCAACATGTTTCAATTCCATAAGGGGTCGATTAGAACCTATACATGCTTTTGGAAGTCCCATGAAAGCTTTGTTTCAATTCCATAAAGGGACGATTCCATCCTCCAAGGGTTTATCCTCCACCTAAAAAATCGTCCTGCGGAATCCAATGTAGGGGTGGGGTTTATCCCCATCCTCCAAGGGCTTAAAGGTAATCTTTTTTCACTTCCGGTGGCGCCAGAGGCGTCCTTAGTACAGTCTGTAGGGTAAGACGAATGAAATGTAAAGTAAACTGACAATTTAACACCTTCATTTTTCGGTTATTCTAAACGACGACCTATAACGCTGTCAAATACGCCAAAAATGGTCATTTTGTATTATCTTGATTATCAACACGTTACTAAAAGTCCATTTTTTAAGGCTCGAAAAATGACCATTTTTGCCTTAAAAGTAAGGCTTACTTGCGTTGTAAGTGTAGTACTTTTACGAGGTAAAACCTATGCTTTTACAAAAAAGTATACTACACTTACAAACCATCCCGTTTTTTCCTGCCAAATCACCGTTATTTTCTTGCCGTTTAAGAGATTTTAACTTCTAGATTGATTGATTTTCATAACATGATTTTGTAATAAAAAGTCAAAGACAGCTTATCGCGTTTCGACACGATACAGACAAGAACTGTTTTATATCTCGGATGAAATGTTATTTCACAAGGAATTTGACCTTAGACATCTCTCCCATTCAAATATTAGTGATTTACAGCGCCTTATCCATACGTGCGTGTGCAGGGTGCGGCTAGGTAGGGTTAGGGGCCGTCCGCCAATAATGATATACAGAATTCGGAACAATTGACCGACAAGAACACATCGAATTCATGACGGACGGCCCCTAACCCTACCTAGCCGCACCCTGTACAAGAACGACATGTATTAGTGTACCTTGATATTTTTGTAGGGCTCACACAGAGACACAGAGACGCAGAGACTCACTCGTGACTCGGAACACAGAGACGGCTTCGCCTTAAAGAGAATACGGTGTCATCTACGTGAGCTCGCTGTGTGAACTCTTTACGGCGAAGCCGTCTCTGTGAACTCTATATTAATAGGGAACCCGTCTCTGATACTCTGTGGCTCCGTGTCTCTGTGTGGGTATTGCTTCAAGGGTATTCTATGACGAATACAGGAGCTAGTGTAGTGTCCTGATCATATTTACGTCATTAATAGGTCTGATTCAAGTTTCTGAAGTTACTTAATGACGTGAATTATAAGGAATATAAGCGGCTTATGCCAATGTAGGGGTGGAGTTTATCCCCATCCTCCAAGGATTTAAAGGTGATTTCTTTCTCCCCCTTTTAGGGGAGATGGATGTGTTCTGCACTTGGAGGATGGGGATAAACCCCACCACTACATTGGATTCCGCATGGCGATATTTTAGGTAGGGGAAAGCATTGGCCGTAGTCGTCGTTGCCTGTGTATAAAAGTGAAGAAAGAGAATGTGCTTCTACCAGGCACGGGACAAGAAAATCCCAATCGGAAGACTACGGCGGTCTTTCCGGTTGGGATTTTTTTGAGTAATGTTTTTTCCTGTGTCGTTATGCCTCTGTGGCAGCGTCGTCGGTCTTCTTCTTCCGGACGGTGCGCCTGCGCTTAGGCTTCTCCTCAGTCTCGACTTTCACTCCGGCGAGCTCTGGATCGATAAGGATACGTCCGCAGTACTCGCAGACGATGACTTTCTTGTGCATCTTGATGTCGAGCTGGCGCTGTGGCGGTATCTTGTTGAAACATCCTCCGCAGGCGTCACGCTGCACGTAGACGATGCCCAGTCCGTTATGGGCACCCTTGCGTATGCGCTTGAAGGAGTCGAGCAGGCGCGGGTCTATCCTGTCCTCAAGGGTTGCGGCCTTTTCCTTCAGCTGGGCTTCCTCCTCGCGTGTCTCCTGCATAATCTTGTTGAGCTCGTCGCGCTTCTCCTCAAGGGCTTTCTCACGGTCCTCAATCTCGAACTTGGTTTTCTCAATATCCTTGGTGCGCTGCTCCACCTTTTCGTTGCCCTCCTTTATCTTCTTGTTGCAGAGTTCTATCTCAAGGCTCTGGAACTCTATCTCCTTGCTCAGGGTGTCATACTCGCGGTTGTTCTTCACGTCGTCGAGCTGCTTCTTGTAGCGCTCCAGGCTGGCCTGTGCGTCCTTTATCTCACTCTGTTTCTGTACGACGGCGTTCTTGAACTCCGCAATCTCGTTCTCGATACGCTCCACACGTGTGTTCAGACCCTCGAGCTCGTCCTCAAGGTCCTGCACCTCGTTAGGCAGCTCGCCACGGAGGGCGCGCTTCTCGTCAATTGCCGACAGGGTAACCTGAAGCTGATACAGCAGTTTCAGCTTCTCCTCAACTGTTAAATCCTTGGTTTCTTTCTTTGCCATTATATATACAATATTGGATTAGTATTTACTTTTGTGATATATGTCTTCACCGCAGGGCAGCACCTGTTGATGATGTCGCGGAAGATCTCGGGGGTGAACTGCTCGCTCTGGTAGTGGCCCATGACGCATATCTGTATCTCCTGCTCATGGCCGAAGAACTCATGGTAATGCATCTCGCCCGTTATGAAGGCGTCGCAGCCCTCGCTGACGGCGTCGCTGAGGAGAAAGGAGCCTGCGCCTCCGCAGAGGCCGACGGTCTTGATGCCACGGCGGAGGAGCTGGTTGGCCTGGAGGCATTCCACGCCGAAGACCTTCTTCAGCCGCAGTATGAGGTCGTCGGCGGCCAGGGACTCTGGGAACGTGCCTATGACGCCCTCCCCTCCCTCGATGGTCTCTCCTTTGCTGTTCACCACATGCTGGCGTTTCCCGAAGAAGCGCAGGTCCTCAAGGCCTAGCTTCCCGGCAATCTTGAAGTTCACTCCGCCCACGGCCGCGTCCATATTGGTGTGCATGGAGATGATGGCTATGTCGTTCTTGATAGCCCGACGCACGACCTGCTGGACGTAGTCCTCGTCGATGATATGTGAGAGACGGTGGAATATAAGCGGATGGTGACTCACGATGAGATTGCAGCCAAGGCTGATGGCCTCGTCGACGACTTCACCGGTAACGTCCAGACACAATAATGCCCCTGAAACTTCCGCCTCTGTTAATCCTATCTGCAGGCCGGCATTGTCGTAGTCTTCCTGTAGCGGCAGGGGCGCGAATTGCTCAAGGGCACTCAACACTTCCTTTATTTTCATGCTACGCATAAAGTTTAGGATGCAAAGGTAGTTATTATTCTTGTCAGTTGGTCAAAACATGACTTATCTTTAACCATTTTTATGACATCAGGAGGTGCCGCACCCTGTGGCCGTCCGCAAAACGCAAAACCGGTTGGATTACCGACGACTGCGCTTCTCGAACTTTATCAGCAGCAGGCCTATTGCCGTCCAGATAAGTTCACGAAGACGAACGATTAGGGCCACGAAAATGCCGGCGCTGGTGGTCAGTCCGAGTCCCGTTACAGACATGAGAAAGCCCCCCTCGCGTCCTCCGAGCTGCAGAGGCATGAAGAAGAGCAGGTTGGCGAAGAGCGTGGTGAAGGCGATGATGAACACACAGTCCATGAAGTTGACCGACGGGTAGAGGACCAGCAGGCAGAACATCACCTCCAGGGCGCTGCTGAAACGGCAGACGAGCTCCAGGAACACCACGGTGATGAACGTCCGTGGGTTCTGGTTGTGCAGAGAAGCTATCTGACGGTCTATGGTGTCGAGTTGCCGGCGGTGGCTGTCGATGAACCGTGAGGCGCGTTTTCTCAGTCCCGGGATATGGCTTATGAGTTTCATCCCACTGTAGGCCAGGCCATGGCGGTAGCCTTTCAGGAAGAACCATATGGCCGTGAGACAAACCGCTATGATGATTGCTGTCATGACTGCCGTGAGCACGTTCACCGGCCTGAGGATTAGGAAAAGGACAGAGCAGATGAGCCAGAACCAGAAATGGCTGAAGATATGTGTCATGACATACAGTATGACCGACGAGGAAGCTCTTTCCGTGCCTATCTTCGGTGAGAGCGACATGATGCGGTAGGGTTCTCCTCCCATCAGTCCTCCCGGTGTGGCGTAGTTGAGTGCAAATCCCGATACGGTAATCTTGTACAGCCAGAAGAAGTTTATCTCGCCGCCGACGGGATGTGTGCCGTCAGCCCCGGTGTTGCCGTTACGCTCAGGAGGTGTCAGCTCCTCGGTTCTGTCAGTCTCAGGGCCTCTTTCATCCTTGGTCTTCTTTATTATGACATACCATGCAGTGGTATTGATGATGTAAAGGAAGAACCACAGGGCTACTACGGCGAAGAACCAGTAGCCGGCATGCTGCAGTCCCTGCCACACCTGACGGAAGTCGAGCTGTGTTATCATAATGATGAGCACGGCGAGTCCGAAGAGGAAAAATGCGTTCTGATACTTCTTCTTCATATCTGATAGGGAGAGTCGTTATGCGTTGCTTTCACGGTCGTTGCCGGCCTGCTCAGCGGTGTGGTGTGGCGTGCGGTCCTCACGTTTCTTTGGTACGGCATATCGTACCTTGTCGCTATCGTCGCGTTTCTCCTTGTAAAGTTTGGGCAGTGGGTCCTTCAGAGCCTCGTCATACTCGTGGCGGTGGCGGAAGACGTCGATGGCCAGGTAGATGGCATGGAGCATGGCGGTGGCGTCGGCCTCATTGCGCCCTGCCGTCCCGAACGATGCGCTGACCTCAGGAGCAGTCCTTACCAAGGGCAGTCCTGCCGTATAGTTGACGCCGTCTTCCGGGGCTATGGAGCGGAACGGTGTCAGTCCCTGGTCATAGTACATGGCCAGGATGCCGTCGAAGTAGTCGTAGTCGCCAGAGCCGAAGAGGGTGTCGGCGGCATATGGTCCGAAGGCTTCTATGTCGTCCTTGACGAGTTCGTCGATGGCCGGGCGGATGATGTCCTGTTCCTCTGTGCCGAGCAGTCCGTTGTCGCCGGCCTTAGGGTTCAGCGAGAGTATGGCTATGCGTGGGTTTGAGATGCGGAAATCACGGCGAAGACTGTCGTAGAACTTCTTCACCGTGGCCTTGATGCCGTCCTTGGTGATGCTCTCGGCGACCTGCTTCAGTGGCAGGTTGCGGGTCTGCAGAGCCACACGGAGTCCCTCGGAGGTCAAGATGGACAGTCCCTGTCCGTCGCATTCCATGTGGTCCTCGATATAACGGCTCTGTCCGCTGAAGTGGAAGGCGTCGTTGTTGTCGATAGGTGCCGTTACGAGCACGTCGAACAATCCCTCACGGTAGTCGGCAAGGGCACGGTCGATGGCCCTCAGGCCCGCCTCTCCCGACTCCTCGGTAGGCGTTCCTATCTCCACCTTCACGTCGTCGTCGAAGACCGTCAGCAGGTTCAGCCGTCCGTCCTGTGCCTCCTTGGCATCGCTGATGATGGAGAACTTAGTGTCGGAGTCGAGTGCGTTGTGGTGGTATGCGGCAATCTTCGGTGAGCCATAGACGATGGGGGTGCAGAGGTCGAATATCTCCTGGCTCTCAAAGGCCTTGAATATCAGCTCATATCCTATACCATTGGTGTCGCCTTGGGTTATGGCCACACGTATCTTTCTATTATTGTTCATAGTTGTATGTTTGTTTTTATTTATGCGAAAATGATGTTCTGTCTTTACCTTTTGTTTTGACCTGTTGCCTTTGCGGTGTGCAGGACAGCCTCCAGCTCGCGGACCTTGTTGCGCTTCTTGCCCTCGGGGGCATAGACGAAGCCCTCTATATATATAATGTAAGAGGCCTGCCGCAGTTCGGTGGCTACAAAAGGTCCGCCCATGGCATCGCCTTTCATGTCCCAGAGACCGCGGTAGAAGGTGGCGGCTTTATATGTGCTGTCCTTGCTGACGGCCGTTGTTTCCATGTACATACCGATTTTCTCACCGGGGATGTTGGCCTTCATGACACTGTCGCGGACCTGAAGGAAGAAACGTCCGTCGTCCTTCACGCGGTAGACGCAGATGTTCTGCAGGCCTTCGTTCTGATTATTCGACAACCACAGGAAGTCCTTTCCTTGCTTGCTCGACTGCATCTCCACGGGGATTAGCATGTCGATGCCGAACATAAGATGTATCTTCTTGTCGAAGTCCTCGTTGTGGTGCGCCTTCAGTGTGCGCTCCTGACAGCCAAGCTCGAAGGCGTCGAGGATGCGGCAGATGGCTCCTTTGCGGTCGGCGACATACCTCCTGAGGCTTGCCACCGACGGTGCCGTGATGGTGAGGATGAGCTGTGGCTTGGCATAGACATCGCGATGGAGAGCCATGTGGGTATCCTTGGCGCGTTTGTCGATGACGACGGCGACGATGCTTCTCGTCAGCTTCTGCCAGGGAGCGTTGGTACCCATGATGTCATCGGCTGAGGTAACGTCGAAGTGAGGCTCAGGCTGTGGCAGCCCTTTTACCGGTGCTGTCAGCTCATGGTATAGAATGCCATCCCTGTCGCCGACGAGCATGACCTGATAAGGGCGGTTGCTGCTTGCCGGCTTGCCGGTGCTCTCGTCGCAGGAGGCCATTGCCAGGGCGGTGAGGGCGAAGAGGATTATGGATAGCAGATGCTTCATAGTGATGGAGATGGGGGATGGGGGATGGAGGCTGGGGCTGTTGCAGAGCAACTGCTTACTCAACTGGGACGGCCGCACGACAGGGGCAGCGGAAGGCCAGCGAGCACTAAGGCTCCTTGGGGGCGGCATCGTTGAGCTGCTTGGCGGTGCTGAGAAGGCCGCAGGCGGCAAAGATGTCCTGACCGCGGCTGGCGCGGATAGTGGTGAATATGCCGTGATGGGTGAGGTAGTCGCGGAACTCCTCCATCCTCTCTTGGCTTGCCTCATGGAGCGGGACGTTGGGGATTTTGTGAAAGCGGATGAGGTTCACGCGGCAGTAGAGCCCTTTCAGCAGTCGTGTGATCTCTCGGGCGTGTTCCTTTGTGTCGTTGAGTCCGCCGAAGACGATGTATTCGAAGGACAGCCTCCGCTGGTGTGAGAAGTCATAGTTGCGGAGCAGTTCCACGACATCCTCTATCGGCATGCCCCTCTGCGCCGGCATAAGCTCCGCGCGCTGGTCGGCGAAGGGTGAATGGAGACTTATCGCCACATGGCATTCGCTCTCCTCCAGGAACCGCTTGAGCTTCTTACGGACGCCGACACTGCTCACCGTGATGCGTTTCGGACTCCACGCATAGCCATATTTTGCCGTTAGGATCTCGGTGGCACGCAGGACGTTGTCGAGGTTGTCCATCGGCTCGCCCTGTCCCATGAAGACGATGTTTGTGAGCTTGTCGCGCTCCGGCAGGGAGTATATCTGGTTCAGGATGTCGGTGGCTGTGAGGTTGCCATGGAAACCCTGCTTACCGGTCTGACAGAAGAGGCAGTTCATCTTGCACCCCACCTGTGATGACACGCAGAGTGTGGCCCTGTCGTCCTCCGGTATGTAAACGGTCTCGACAAATTTACCGTCTTCGGTGGGGAAGAGGTATTTCACCGTGCCGTCCACGGAGCGTTGTTCGTCGATGGGTGCTGCACAGCCTATGTCGAACTTCTCGTCTAGGGCCTCGCGGTTCCGTTTGGAGATGTTCGTCATGTCGTCGATGGAACTTACATGTTGTTCATAAAGCCATTTGGCCATTTGTCCGCCCGTGAACGATGGCATTCCTGTTTCTTTGGCGATGGCTTTCAGCTCATCGAGCGTCTTTCCCAAAAGGTGAGTTTTCTGCACTTCCATTTCATTGTTTTTATTTGTTTTGCAAAGATAGTGCAAACCGAAGACAATACAAAAATTTGAAACCACAAAGTTTCAAATTTTGTATTGTTGAGGTGCAGCCTAGTGTAGTGTCCTAACCATATTTACTGTTTTAGTCAGATTCCTTATGTGAGTTATGATTCATGTCCCGAAAGAAAAATTTTACGTATAGCGATGTGTCTTCAAAGATGGGTTTGCGGAACCCAAGTAGGGGTGGGGTTTATCCCCATCCTCCAAGTGCAGAACACATCCATCTCCCCTAAAAGGGGGAGAAAGAAATCACCTTTAAATCCTTGGAGGATGGGGATAAACCCCACCCCTACATTGGCATAAGCCGCTTATATTCCTTATAATTCACGTCATTAAGTAACTTCAGAAACTTGAATCAGACCTATTAAAGACGTAAATATGATCAGGACACTACACTAGCACTAAACTTGCTTGCACACATTGTAATATGTAAAACAATCTGACAATTTAACCCCTTCATATTTTGATTATTCTGAACGACGACTGATTATGGTGTCAAATACGGGAAATATGACCTT
>Ga0256406_1001792_pt1 | contig 33024 bp, 28 predicted proteins | sample RumenRJG_03DNA_FD_185986 | JGI IMG/M metagenome (GOLD analysis project Ga0256406, IMG submission 185986) | Bovine rumen microbial communities from Lethbridge, Alberta, Canada - RJG_03 | ecosystem: Host-associated > Mammals > Digestive system > Stomach > Rumen | place: Canada: Alberta | collected...
GTTCTTAATTCTTTTATTTTTCACAACACAAAAGTACTACTTTTTACCGAATGCGCCAAGAACTTTTTGCTTTTTGGCGCTTCTTTGTTTATCCTTTGTGTTGCATTTTCTATTTGAACTTAAGAGGGTACTCCATTGGTATACTCTCCCCGCATCATTTGTAAAGCCTCTGCACTTTCAGTGCTGTTCATTATTTAAATGCTTTTAAAACAGGGATGGCGCATTCTCTGACACCTTCCCTTCTTTTTTTTCAGCAATCGTCGGGCTGTTCGTACACGTTTCCGCAATTTTCACATACACAGCCGCTGCGCGTTTCCAACTCGCGGCCTGTCCCTTCGCAAACGCCACATGTTGAATATCCAAGGGATGGAGTGCCAGTTTGTCCTGTACCTTTACACCATTTACACGGACCCACATCCACTGTATAGGCTTTAAAAGAAAAAATTAACTTCGTTCCACAGCCGCACCGATAGTCACTGCATGCGCAGGGCAATGCCTTATCCGGATTGTAGTCATCGCTTCCGTCAGATACAACGACTGGCATTGGTGATTTTTCTCCTTCCGGAGTGTTGGGCATTAAGGTGAATGCCGTCAATGCAGCGGCACCCATGGCCATTGCCGCAACCAAAATCATTTTCTTTGTTTTCATCTTGTTTAGTTTTTGTTATTTGTTGAATATGGGGATTCTAGAACATCCAGCCGATGCGCGCGCCAAAGGAGTGGCCTTTCAGCTCGCCAGGTTGGTCATTGATATATCCGAAGACCTCGGCCTTGTTTAGAAGGCTGATGATAGGGTTGTGTGTGTGGTTGAACTCATAGTATCCGTTGACGAATAAATGGTCCCCGATGAAATAAGTTAGTCCTGCATTCAGACTGCCAGTACAATAGAAAGTGTCGTTGAGGTTTTTAAGTTTGGTGAATTTCAATGCATCCCACCCAAAACTTACCTCTAGGTGGTTTGTGAGTGGGAATTGCCATTGAGCAGCAGAAAAGGCAAATATCAGTAGCCCTAGAAGTGCAGGATTGTCAGCCTCCCCCCGTATCGTTTTCATGAGAATTGAAGGAGCAAAGCATACAATTCCAAATGTGCTGAATGACAGGTAGTCTGGCCCTGTGGTGAGAGATATTCGGGAAGAAAAGAAACTAAAAAGAATTTGAGCTTGAATAGTTCCTACATTGTACACACTAGATGGATGTTGCAGTTGTTGATAACCGCCCATTACATAAAATTGAGCGAAGTCATCATGAAATGTGGGTCTCCCAGGATACTGTGCTGTTGCGGTTGTGACTGCAAATACAGTCAAAACTGTTAAGAAAAGGGTTTTGGTTTTGTTCATTACTTTACTTATTGATTAATGCAGTTGTTTTTTTGCAAAATTACCCTCTTTGCCGCAACCGCATGGCGTCAAATGCTGTCGGGTGACATGATTTGACGGGTGTGGAGGGCGTCGGAATAGAGTATAAATAGGTCTGTCCCAAGGGCTTGGCAAATGAGAAACAGTTGCTGTGTGTCGATGCTGGGCTTGTTGAAGAGCCGCTGCAGTGTCCGTTCAGACACACCGATGCGCTCCATCAGCCATTCATTTGTGTGCTTTTGGCGTCGCAGTTCGCTACGGATCAAACTTCCGATGTGGATTTGCATAGTGGTTTGCTGTCTGCGCGCTTGGCTACCGATTCCTTGGATGTTTCCAACGGCCACAAAAAAAGGGAGGCGAACCTATCTCGTCTCCCAGTCTGCGGTCGTGGAAATTACCTCTCCAAAGAAAGACCAAAATGCCCGCCTCACAGCGAACATTTGCCTTTGTCACCCCTGGAGCCTTGTTTGAAATTTTCCACGTTTCAGACTGGGTCGGAACAAATAGCAAACGCTATGTTATTGAATATGTGATTATGTTGTTTTTGTTGTGTGTGTTGGCTTGTTTTATCCTTAAATCTTTGTCTTCCTTATCGTTGGCCACACCTGCCGGTGAAACCGCGATGCTGCAAAATCACAAAATCCCATTCCGTACTTTTTTTTACGTTACGAAATGCCAGCTTCTTTTATTGCGTTTCACCTACGCATTTGTCGGAAGAACCAAAATTTTTCATACAATTTGTTGTTATTTTTCAACATATCTGACAAATTCGTTATAGTCTACAATGGATTTGTAATGCTCAAGATTGTGTTTTCGTTCCATGAGTTTGGGCATGAAATCGGGGTCGAGTTTGTAAAGAGCAACGAACAATTTGAGGTGGTACTCTACACGGCGGCGTTGCAAGTTGCACTCCGATACCCTTGGGTTTTTCCATTTTCCGCCATCAAGCCGAAGAGCGGCACAGTAGCTGCACATATTCATAGCCCAACAGTTTCTACATTCCTGGCAATTGGTTGTCGCACCATAGGTTTTGTAGGCTTCGAACAGCTTCTGCATGTCATAGCCACCATTGCACACGTTTCCGAGAGGAAGCGAACCGTCGGTTTTGTGGCAAATGTGCATTCCTCCGTCAACATCAATCATGATATTGTCTACGCATAGTGGGCATGTCAGATTGACGGAGAGAGGTTTTTGCATATATGGAGTGTCTGATTCGACGCTGTCAAGGAAGTAAAGTGAGGTGAACTCATCCATTGCATCTTTGTCATTCTCGGCAAGCCGCCTCTTGTATTCTTCCAACTTCTTCTCTATCATTTTTTCCTCGTGTTCATCATACCACTGAATCTCGCCTTCGGGGTCACGTTCCAGACAACCATAAGGCTGCTCACTCATATAGTCCACAGGACACCCAAAAGAATCTAGCAGCTTGTGCACAGCCTCGGTGTCGTTGCCCTCGGCCTCGACACATAGCAATAAGACTTTTTCTTTGAAGTATGAGGGGTCGGCAGACTTGATTCTGTTAATGTTGGCAAAAACGCGGTCGAAAGTCCCCTTGCCGTCGATGGTTACGCGATTGCGGTCGTTGTCCTCTTTCGGTCCGTCCAGCGATATGAACAACATTGGCTTGTATTTCATGATGAACGCCATCATTTCGTCAGTTAGGATATAGAGGTTGGTATTGACGGAAAATGACAGTTTTTCTCTGCTGATGCCATCAGCAGCCCAATCAAGGCCAAGATAGTATTTCACCGTATCTTCCACCAACTTCCAGTTGAGGGATGGCTCTCCACCATAGAATCCGATAAATGGCTGATAATGCTTAAGCAGAAGAGCCTTTTTGTCATCGGGAAGTTTCCTGTAGAATTTCAGATACAACTCCTTATAAAAATCCACAGCTGCTTTTGCCACGGTGAAGCTCATCTGTTTCTTTGTATGATGTCGGAAAACAGGCTCAAGAGTATTGTGGCAGTATCGGCATCTGAGGTTGCATTGCTGGGTGGTTTCCAGAACGTATTTCCGCATCAGTATATTCTCCATATAGTAGTTGATACGGTCCTGAACATCCCTTGGATCTGTGCTGATAAGCCTGTCGGCAGGCCCCGGCAGCAACACACCTTTGTTTTGCAGGGTCTCAATATGTTCAATTACACTGTCAATATCGGACACATTGGAAAACTGACGGTGTAAGGCTTCTTTGTCATGGCTGTCCAAGTATTCTGCGACAACAGACATGTCGTTGTTGTCAACCACGAAAACCATATTGGCACGGGCATCATAAAACAATTTGCTTTCGGGATCAAAATCTATGATCTTGACCAATGGATAGTTCTCCTTGAAATAAGAGAAGGCTTTTTGTTCTGTCATCATATATGTATTGTCATTTGTTTGTTCTCAATTGAATCTTTGGTTGTTTACCAACTCTGCGTATTTTCCGTTTCTTGCTATAAGTTCGTTGTGAGTGCCACTCTCCACAATTCGTCCGTCGTCGAACACCAATATTTGGTCGGCGTTGCTTATGGTGCTCAAGCGGTGGGCGGCTATCACCACCGTTTTCCCTCGCAGTTCCGCGTGGAGATTGTCATATATCTTTTGTTCGTTGATGGCGTCCAACGCATTGGTGGCCTCGTCCAAAAAAAACACGGCTGGCTGTTTGTAAATGGCTCGAGCCAGCAGTATTCGTTGCCGTTGGCCAGAACTCAATGACATTCCTTCTGCGCCGATGATAGTACGCAACCCTATAGGTAGTTCAAACACAAAATCGGCACAAGCAACTCGCAAAGCGTCTTTCACACGTTCGATGGAGGGTTTTTCATCGCCCAATGCGATATTGTTGATGATGGTGTCCGAGAAAATGTAGCCGTCCAGCATGACAGAACCGATGTCCTTTCGCCATTCGGACAAGTCCATTTCGGATAGCGAAGTTCCATTGATTTGTATGTCTCCATTATCAGGAGTGTAGAAGCCCAGCAACAGTTTAATAAGCGTGGTTTTACCACTTCCACTCATGCCGACCAAGGCCGTGGTTTTGCCCGCGGGAATGTCGGCCATTACCCCTTGCAAAGCCGGCCGGACAGAATCAAAATCGTAGGTGAACGATACATTGTCTATCTGAATCGAGGGCGCTTTATTTCCGTAGGACAACCTTTTTCCACCCACTCTTTCCTGCTCGGCCGATGCGATGTGATTGATGCGGGAAAGTGCAATCCTCATGCTTTGTGTTTCTCGGATAAAGCTTGTGACAATATGGAGGGGGCTTTCCATGCTGCCGATAATGTATTGCACTGCCATCATGGAACCTAATGTGGTGTGTCCGTCAATGACAGCCTTTGCCATAAGAAACACTGTGACGGCATCAACAACTTGGAAGATGAACACGCTGCCCAATTCCTGTTTCTGCGAGAGCATCAGGCTTCGGCGGCTCACGCCTAGCATATCAAGTCGAGTGTTTCGCCATATTCCAAGATGTGATTTCGTTGCACCGGCTAGTTTTAATTCTGTCATTCCGCGTAAGAACTGTATTAGCTCCTCCTGCGATTTTGATGCGATGTTGAAAAACTCGTAATCCAATATCTTGCGTCGGCGCATGAAAAGCAGTACAAATAGCACATATAGAACGGCGCCGCCCATGAAAACACCGAAGAGTAATGGGTATAGGTGCAACAAAATGCCGGCATAGATGCAAAACATCACGAATGACAACACACTTTCGGACAAGCTCGAAGAAAAGTAATCGCCCACGCGAGAAACATCGGAAACACGCTGAATCATATCGCCGACCTTTCGGGCCGAAAAGAACCTCATCGGCAATGCCGAGAGTTTGTGTAGCAGGTCATTAGCCAAATCAATGTCGATAAGGGATCCCGCGACAAGCGTTATTCTGGATTGCAGAAAACCGAAAAGAGTCCGCCCTACAGCCAAAGACAAGGTGGCACAGAGTATGACAACCAATAAGTTAACATTCTTTCCCTCTATACCGTTGTCAACAATGGCCTTGGTGAGGAAGGGAGAAACAAGCCCGATGCCGGAAAGTAGAACGAGCATGAATGCCGCCCATGCTATTTGTTTCCAACGGGGCTTTATATACTTTTGTAAGGGTAGTTCTAGTTTTTCTTTCGGAGCTGCTAGGTCGGTGTCAATATTCTCTGGCTTCAGCAGCAAGGCAAAGCCGTCGGCGCTGTCGGAAGACAGGAAACCCTCGAAAAACTCATTGTGTGCATAACGAATTTTGCCCATGGCAGGGTCTGCCACATGGACTTGATGCGATGAAACTTTAGTGACTACAATAAAATGGTTCTGTCTCCAGTGCGCAATGAAAGGATAGGCTTCGGCGGGAAGTGCCGATAACTCCTCCTTGTTCATCCGTACCGCCTGTGTCGAATAGCCGATTCGTTCAGCTGCCCGATTCAATCCGTACAACGTCATCCCGTTTTTGGCACTACCGCAATATGCTTTTATGGCTTCCATTGTTGCGTGGAAGCCATAAAAGCGCGTAATCATTGCAAGACAGGCTGCGCCGCAGTCTTCCTGCTCACGTTGGTAGATGACATGGAAGCGGGGCATTGAAATATAGCTACATTTTCAGCATGGCTCCACGTTCTTTGGAACCATAGGTGCTTTTCTTGCCCAAATCCTTACTTTCACTATCTGTAGACTGACTGGGATTTTGATTGTTGCAGTTGCAGGTACAACTGCAATAACAGGTCACTTCACAAGATGCATTGCTACCACCGTTTAGACGCATCTGCTCCTCCGTGGAGAGATTGCGCAGGTTTGTCAATTTGAAATCTTTCATATTAATAAGATTTTATTAGTTTTATAAATAATTATCAACCTTCAGACAATTTCTTGCCAATAGCTTTTGCATCATCGTTAACGGTCGATTTCGGCGAATCATCACTGCATCTACATGTAACATTGCAATTACATCCAGTAGAATTAGTTCCGCCATTCAATTTGACCTGTTCCTCGGTGGAGAGTTCGCGCAGGTTTGTTAATTTGAATTGTTCCATGATGTTTAATTTTAAAGGTTATACTTACTGTATTCGATGCAAAAGTACATCCTTTAGGCCAATTAAGATGTAGCAGATACTGCGACGTAGCAGCATCCGCTACATAGAAAGCCTTTCGGAATAGTATCTAAAGAAGTCTTTTCCAAGCAGTTTGCTGATTCGAAAAAGTTGTTGTGTGTCAACGGATGGCTTATTGAACAGACGCTGCAACGTGCTGCGATCTATGTTCATTTGGTCTGCAAGCCACTGATTTGTTCTTCCCTGCTTGTGTAGCTCGTCGCGAATAATGTTGCCTATGTGTATCTGCATAGTGGTTGCTATATGCGCGCTTGGCTACCGATTCCTTGGATGCTTCCAACGGCCACAAAAAAGGGAGGCGAGCCTATCTCGTCTCCCAGTCTGCGGTCGTGGAAATTACCTCTCCAAGGAAAGACCAAAATGCCCGCCTCACGGCGAACATTTGCCTTTGTCATCCCTGGAGCCTTGTTTGAAATTTTCCACGTTTCAGACTGGGTCGGAACAAATAGCAAACGCTATGTTATTGAATATGTATTTATGTTGTTTTTGTTGTGTGTGTTGTTTTGTTCTTAAATGATTGTTTTCCTTATCGTTGGTCACACCTGCTGGTGAAACCGTGATGCTGCAAAATTACAAACATTTTTCCATTTGCGCAAGCCGGATTTTTTTTTACACCCCTTCGTGCCCTCCGTGTGGGGCGATGCCAGCTTTCCCCAGCGCCTGGCGGGTGGCCGAGCGGCCGATGGCGATGAGGCGGTCGGCCTTGTCGTAGTCCATGCCGCTGTAGCGGCTCATCTGGATGTCGATCAGCAGGTCGGGCTGCGTCAGCTGCTCCATCAGGCGCGAGTTTTGGCGTATCATCAGCGAGCTGGCGCGGGTGAGGAGGGATAGGTAGGTGACGTCCGTGTCGGGCGTCGGCAGGCGGCGCGTCAGTGCATTGCGCCCACGGGCGCGGGCTTTGAGCTGCGCCTGGCGCTGGCCCCAGTAGTCGTGGCCGCTCAGGTCCACCCCCACCAGCCGGTCGCTCTCCGTGCGCTCCACGCGGTTGAGCGGCAGGGGGTTGATGACGCCGCCGTCGATCAGTATGCGTCCGTCCGTGCGATGCGGGTCGAACAGGGCCGGCAGCGAAATCGAGGCGCGGATGGCCTCCATCAGGCTCCCCGTGCGGAACACCACCTCCTCGCCACGCTCCCAGTCGGTCGAGATGGCGCAGTAGGGGAGGGGCAGCGCTTCGATGGCCACCTCCGGGATCACCGTCCGCAGCGTCTCCACCACCTTGTCGCCCTTGACCAAGTGGTTGAGGCTGAACGAGAAGTCCACCAGCGAGAACATCTTCCGCCGGTCCATGCTGCACACCAGCTCTTTCAGTTCTTTCAGCCGTCCGGCGGCATAGGCTCCGCCCACGAGTGCCCCCATCGAGCAGCCCGCCACGGAGGTGATGCTGTATCCCTGCGCTTCAAGCTCTTCGATGACGCCTATATGCGCCAACCCGCGCGCGCCGCCGCTGGACAGCACGAGGGCAATCTTTCCAGGTTCCTGTTTCTGTTCCATGTCGCCCCCATAACGCCCGCAGGCGGACAATATTGTATGGAATTGCGCCCTTCGCTTATGACTTCATCGCGTCGGCAAATTCTGCCAATGTCATAACGCGAAACAGCGGGAAGTCGATTTTCTCTAATTCTCGGAAGTGATTGTCGTTGGTGACAATCACCGACGTTTGACTTGCAAAGGCACAGTCGGTGAATTTGTTGTCGTCCGGGTCTTGCTCGATAAGGCCGAGTCGGTAGAATGGGTCTTTGTGGACAACGTTTCTCGAACGCGAAATCATTTTCAAAAACATGTCGGCCGCCACCGGCGACGCTTTCTCTTTCAGAATCTCTTCATATTCAAGCAAAATGTCTGTTGAGATGCAGAGTGTGAATTTTTCGTCCAGGAACTTGTCAAGCAAAAAGTTGTACTGGCTGTGTGCGCCAAGTATTTGCAATAGGCAGTTTGTGTCAAGCACCACCCGCATAGCACCTATTTTTTATACGGGGTTCTATTGTGCTCTTGTGCCAAGGCGTCAAGTCGCTGCTGGTCGAAACTCCCATTGTCCCACAGGCGTTGCATCTCGCGCTTTAGCCGATTGGCGTAGAAGTCGCGCAGCATGTCCATCAGGTCGTTGAGTTCCTGCTCGTCCTTGGTGGCGGCGAATGATTCGATAATCATTCTTTGGGCCGGATTTATCGAGGCTACTTGCATTTCGTGCTTCTTTGTTTTTGACGTTGCAAAATTACACATTATTTTCAATCTCCCGAAATATTTTTTTTATTGTGTTGATTTTTAGTTGCCTACCTCAGCAGCAGCACCGTCCCCAGTGTGCGTTGCACCATGCCGCCGCGGAGGCGGAAGCGGCAGGTGTAGGCGTAGGCGCCCTGGGGCAGGGCGGTGCCGCGGCGGTCGGTGCCGTCCCAGCGGGCGGCGGGGTCGGCGCTGTGGTAGACCAGCAGGCCCTGCCGGTTGTAGATGGTCATCTCGCACAGCTCCACCTCCTCCGATGCCATCAGCCCGAAGCGGTTGTTGCTCTCTGCCGACGGGGTGAAGGCGTTGGGGAACCAGGCCGACAGTGTCGCTATGCGGTAGCGTAGCAGGGTGTCGGTGCAGCATCCGTGGGGCGAGCAGCTGGTGGCGGCCACCCACACGCTGTCGCCCATGGCGTCGGCGAAGAGGTGCCGCACCTGCCGCCCGCGGGTGCTGTCGCCGTCGCTGAAGCGCCAGTGCACGCTGGCCACCTCTGTCGACTGCTCTTCGAGCCCGAGCAATGGGTGGTCGAAGTCCAACGCCTCGCGGTCGGCCACGATGTGCGACGCCGGCGCACGCTCCACCTCCACCGTCAGGCTGTCGGCCACGCTGCCGTCGGGCGCCAGCAGGTGGTAGGTGGTTCGCACGCGGGGGCTTACGGTTATCGTGCTCCGCCCTTGCTGCGCGTCGAGCGCCGTGTCCGCGGGATGTGCGCTCCAGCGGTAGGTGTCGGTCTGCCTGGCCTCGAGCACCAGGCTGTCGCCCAGGCAGATGGTGCTCCTTTCGGCCGCGATGGCGGGGTGCACGCTGTGGGCCCGCAGCGTCACCGAGTCCTCGGCCCGGCAATGGCGACGCAGGCCGAGGGCGGTCAGCCGCACCGGCTCGCCAGCGAGCAGCGTGAGGTCGATTTGGCGGTACTGGTAGGTGAACAGTTCCACCTCGAGCCGCTCCAGCGTGCTGTCGACGAGAAGGTTGTTGCCCATGTAGACCTGCAGCGCCGCAGGACTTCCGCCCGCGATATTGGCCTCCAGCCGGTAGCGCGTCTGCGGCTCCACCGGCACGGTCAGCTGCAGCAGCTGCGTCAGCGTGTCCATCTCGGCTCCGCGGTGGATGTGGTTCACCGTGTCAATCCGTTCCGTCCTCAGCCACACCCGCTGCTCGCTGTCGGGCTGCAGGGTGATGCGCGTCTCGCGCCCCGCGCTGTCGCTCAGCTGGTTGGCGGGGCTCCAGCGGTAGGTGGTGGCCTCGTTCGCGGCGCGCAGGCGCACCTCCGTGGGCTGCGAGATATACCAGTCCAGCCGCTCCACCTCAATTTCGGCGCCGCAGTCCATCGGCGGCAGGCGGCGGATGCTGAGCTCCAGCGAGTCCTTCACCGGGCAGCCGTAGGCGTTCAGCCCGTGGTCCTCGGCATAGCCGTCGGCCAGCGTCAGGCGCCGGTCGCCGAAGGGGTAGGCGCTGCCGGGGAGGATGCTGTCGTAGACGATACTGATGTCCGATGGCAATACCTTCAGTGTCAGCAGCCTTACATGGTGCAGGCAATTGCCGTTGGGGAGATATTCGTAGTCGTGCTGCGTGTAGGTATGGAGCCCGGTGTCGGCTGTCTGCTGCGCGGTCAGCGTGATGCCATGGCCGCTGTAGGGGCTGTGTTGGCACACACTGTCGGTGAGGTATGTCGTGTCGGTCATCACTGCAGGGTTGCACACCTGCGTGCTGGCCTCGAAGCGTTTGATCATCAGCGAGTAGAGGAAGGACGGGATGTCCCCGCAGCCGTTAGGGTGCGGCCAGGGCTGCAGCTCGGTGCGCATGCGGAAGGCGAAGCGGTGGCCGTCGGGGATGCTGTCGTGCACAGGCAGGCAGTAGTTCTTCCAGGTGAGAGTCCGCTCCGGGTAGGTCCATACGCACATCGTCCCTGTCTTCGTGAACGTCTCGCTGGGGCGCGCGATATCGCGCACCCACCCCACATCCACGAAGGCATAGTAGTTGGTGCACACGGGGTGCTCAAAGCGCTGGACTTTCTGCAGCACCATCGTCAGTCTGATGCTGGCGGGCTGCCCGTCGAATTCGGGCGCGATGAGCATCGCCAAACCGTCGTTCAGCGAGTCGCCCACGCCGATGCGGGCGTAGTTCGTGTCCGGCGTACCGTCCTGCCAGCGGGCCACGAAGCCGAAGCAGCCCGCGGCGTCGCCCGTATTGCCGCTGGAGGGGCGCTCGATGTAGCCCGTCCAGCAGTTGTCATGGTTAAAGCCGGTGCTCCACACTGTGTAAGTGTAGCCGCCATAGTCGTTGGGTTGCCACGGCGTGTGGAACCCTGTTATGAGGTCGGTCTCGTAAGGCAGCGGCAGCGGTTCGCACTGCCCCTGCGCCGCCAGCGGCAGCAGCGCCGCCAGGGCGGCGCACATCGTCCGGAGTATTCCCAGCGGTCTCATTTTGGTACGCAGGCATCTTGCCTGCGGTGTTTTTGCATATCTCATCGTCGCGTCATGCTTTGGTACGCGGGCATCTTGCCTGCGGTATCTTTGCATATAAGACGGCGAACCACCCCTTTTCGGCTCAAAATTTAACATTTTTTACGAAATCCACTCCCCATTCGCCCCGCATCCCTCTCCCATGCCCAAGAGGGTATTAAGTTGAGAAAAAGAGGAGAAGAAGAGGATGCCTACAATCCGCTTGTTATCAGCCTCTTGTATTCGGGCCATTTTCGCCCGTTTCCGGCTTTTTTTTCAAAAAAAACATCAGTGTGCAATAAAGGGTGTATTGTGGCGTTACGGCATTGTAAATGAAAGAAATATAGCAGATGGACTACGAAAACTCCTTTTTGACGCGCACCGAGCTCCTTCTGGGGGCTGCAGCGCTCTCTCGCCTGGCCGCCACGAGGGTCATCCTCTTCGGTGTGGGGGGCGTGGGCAGCTGGTGTGCCGAGGCGCTGGTGCGCAGCGGGGTGGGGCATGTCGTGCTGGTCGACTCCGACCGCGTCGACCCCACCAACATCAACCGCCAGCTGCCGGCCCTGGCCACCACAGTCGGGCGCCCCAAGGTGGAGGTGATGCGCGAGCGCCTGCTGGCCATCAACCCGCAGGCCGACATCGTGGCGCGGCAGGAACGCTACACACCTGAAACGGCTCATGGATTCCACCTGCAAGACTATGATTATGTGATCGATGCCATCGACAGCCTCAAGGATAAGCTGGACCTTATCCTGCGCTGCACTTCCCAATCTTCAATTTTCAATTCTCAATTTTATTCCTCGATGGGCGCGGCGCGCAAACTGGACCCGCAGCAGGTGCGCGTGAGCGAGTTCTGGAAGGTGGACGGATGCCCGCTGGCGGCCACGCTGCGCAAGCGCATGCGCAAGGCGAAGAGCTTCCCCGGGCGTAGGTTCCAGTGTGTGTGGAGCCCCGAGCGGTGCGACACCGCGCAGCCCAAAGGCACGCTGATGCCGGTGACGGCCACCTTCGGGCTGACGCTGGCCAGCCTGGTTGTCAAAGACGTTTGTCAGCAGCAGTCGTGATCGTGGCAGTGGCTGCTGGCGGTCTCGAGCTCCAGGGTGCTGTGGCGTATGCCGTGGTGCTCCAGTTCGTGCTTGACGCGGCCGGTGACCTCCTCGAGCATTGTGGCGTCGGGTATGACGATGTGGCAGGTGAGCGCCGTCTCGGTGGTTGAGATGGCCCAGATGTGCACGTGGTGCACCTCCAGCACACCTTCCACCTCTTCGATATGGTGCGTGATGTCGTCCACGTCGAAGCCCTCGGGCACGGCGTCGGTGCTCATGCGGAGGCTCTCGCTCAGCAGGCTCCAGGTGGAGACGAGGATGACCACGGCGATGGCGAGGCCGATGATGGGGTCGACGACGGTCCAGCCGGTATACTTGATGACGATGCCGGAGACGACCACGCCGACCGAGACCAGCGTGTCGGCCAGCATGTGGAGGAAGGCGCCGCGGGTGTTGATGTCGTGCTGCTGCTGGCGGCTGAGGGCCCATGCGGTGAGGCCGTTGATGACGATGCCGACGGTGGCGGTCCAGATGATGAGGTCGCCGCTCACGTGGCTGGGGTGGAAGAATTTCTCTATGCTCTCCACCATGATGGCGCCCACGGCGACCAGGAGGATGATGGCGTTGAGCAGCGAGATGAGCACCGAGGCTTTGCGGCGGCCATAGGTGAAACGCTTGGTGGCGTGGCTCGAAGCCAGCTTGAGGGCTATCATGGCCAGCAGGAGCGAGAAGACGTCGCTGAGGTTGTGGCCGGCATCGGAGAGCAGACCCAGGCTGTTGCCGACGAAGCCTGCTACGGCTTCGACGATGACGAAGAGCAGGTTGAGCGCGACGGCGACGATATAGATGGTGGACAATTTTTCTATCGCGTGCGCGTGGTGGTGATGGTGGCCGTGGTGGTGCTCGTGTTCGTGGTGGTGATCATGGTGCTCATGGAGACCGTGTTCATGGTCGTGTTGGTGTTCCATAATTTTGATGGTTTTATGTTCTGATTTAGTTTGAAATTTCATTTTGCAAAAGTACTAACTTTTTCCGACTTGGAGATGTCACCATTGCTGGTGAGAGACTTTTTGGTGTTTAGTGTTATGCGGTTAGTGTTAAGTTTTAAGTATTAGGTTTTTAGTGTTTGAAATTAGGCGTCGGGTTTCTATGCACACATCCGGTGGACGGGGCGAATATGGAGTTTGATGGGATTTTAAAGGGCGTTTCTTGTAGTTAAAAATTATTAAAAAAACAGTGTCCCTGTTATACTTTTGGCCAAAAGGTGGTTATATGTATATGTGAAAACAACAAAAAAGGCAAAAAAACGTTAATGCGAAAAATAAACACTGTGAAAATGAAGAACCAATCCTTTGTGGTCCGCTGCTGCATGGTGGCGGTGTTGATGGTTTCGGCCATGGGTGCCGCACAGGCACAGAACGAGCGCGCGACGCTCAAGAAGGCCGAGGGCCTGGTGGCCCAGCGGCAGTATGCGTCGGCTTTTGCCATGCTTGATGTGCTGGACCCCGCGAACGACCGCCCGGCGGTGCTGGCCATGAAGGCCGACATCGTGCTGCACTACTTTGCGCAGAGCATGAACCACATGGTTTTCTCGCTGGTGGACCTGAAGAAGGGTGAGAGCCTCGACTCGGTGCGCCGCAACTTCAAGGTGGGGGAGGTGTTCGCCTTCGATGTGGACAGCCTCTCGCGCCGTCTGCTGGCCTCTCATCCCGGCGACCAGTCGTTGCTGGCCACCCATGCCGCCTACCACAAGGCGCTGCTCGACGACTATGGCGACGATTTGTGGATGACATACCTCACGCCCGAATGCAAGGCCCTGTTGCAACAGGCCACGGAGAGCGTCGACGCCTGTTCGCAGATGGGGTATCTCTACACCTCGGATGAGGCCATGGCCGACAGCGCGGCCTACTACTTCCGCCGTGCCGTCGCGTTGCAGGACACCCTCTGGGAGGCGCACTACAACCTGGGTGTGATGGAGTACCAGCTGGGGCACAACGACAAGGCTCTGGCTCACTTGGAGCGCGCATGGAAGGGCTATCGGACGCCGCGGCTGAAAGGCGACGCCGCACGCGTGATGGCTATCATCTACGACCAGGCGTTGAACAACGCCAGCAAGGCCGAACGCTACTACCGCCAGGCCGTTGCCGACAATAGCACCGACGTTACCAGCTGGGGCTTCCTGTTGGATTTCCTGCTGCGTCAGCCGTCGGCACAGAACGAGGTGCTCCCCGTGTTGCGGTCCGGTTGGCATGCGGCTGTGCAAAGTGGCAGTGCATTTGACGAAACGGGTTATATTATCGGCCAATGCGTGAAGAACGAGAAGGGGAACATGGCCATCGCGTTCCTGCAGTCGCGTTGCAACGAGGTGAAGGAGGACTTTGAGCTCGGCATCTGCCACCTCTACCTCTTCCAGCTGATGGAGAAGGGCGGCGAGGATATTGCTCACCTGCGCAAGGCTATCGAATGCTTTGAGCGCGAAGAGGCTCCGGAGAATTTCCTGAATTCGCTGCGCGAGGCGCTGAAGGAGGCCGAAAAATAAGACTGTAGAGACGCGGCGTGCCGCGTCTGCATTTCAAAAAAAAAGATATGCGTACAAATCTTTTTGCAATTATTGTGATGGCCATTCTGACAGGGGCTGTCGGAGGTGGCCGTGCGGCGGCGCAATGCATGGAGAACATCGGGCACCGCTACCCCACCACCTTCACGCAGCACGGCGATACGCTGCTGCTGGGCGTCACCTTCGGCGAGGAGAAGATGAAAATAAATTACTCCTGCCAGCGGCAGCAGGACGGCAGCATTGTGGTAAGCGGCACGGTGACCTTCGCCAAGACCGGCGAGGCTTTGCCATACGTGACGGTGAGCAGCCTTTACGAGATATATGGCGAGAAATGTTTCTTGCCTTGGGAGGAGTTGGCTGTGACCGACAGCCTCGGGCGTTTCGCCTTCCGCCGGCCGGCGCTGAGCCAGCGGACGCTGGCCTTCTACATGGCGGGTTTAAGGCCGGAGCTCTTCGAGGAGCATTGGGACACCATTGCCGTCAGCGAGCACGAATACATGGCGCAACGCGACGTCAGCCAGCGTTTCGACACCGCTGCCGTCACTACCGAAGAACGCACACGCATGCTGAACGACTACTACGAGGTGTTCCATTCATGGGCCGAGAGCCAAGAGTACGCCTGGCTGGAGAGCGAGGGACTGCGCTGCCGCATCGGGCGTTTCCAGCCTTCGGGCACGCTGGGGGTTCACATACTGTGGCCCATCGACGACCGCCGGAGCTTCTACTTCAACGGCGTGCCCTACACGAACTTCGATGCCGACCGCCTCTTCGCCCTCTCGCCTGAGGGTGTATTTGCCTCGCAGTCGCCCTCGTCTGGCGATTTGCGTGACCACCTGCACATCTCGCTCATCGACGGATATGAGGTTTCCGGATTCCGCGACCTTGCCCTCGACAGCACACAGGGCGCCCTCACCGGCCTGCGCTGGGCCGAGGGCGGATGGCTCTACTTCCGCACCGAGCGTGGTGGATGCTACAAGCTGCATGTCGACATGCACCCGCAGACCAACTGTCGGCTGGAAGACGTGGAGATCGGCGAGGCCGAATACCTTGCCGCCAAGGCCTCTTTCGACCAATATAACCACGCCCGCAAGCAGTATGACACCCCCACGGCGGCCGACACCGCCGCGGTGCTCCGCTTCCGGGAGAAGTACAACATGTCGTGGTGGGACCCCATGGGCGCGGACTCGCAGGAGGTGGAATACTTCCACCTGGAGGGCACGGACATCGACATCGTCGAGATTGCCATAGGTGACGGCTGCACCACCATCATTACCGGCGACACCGCCGAGATGAATGCCTGTTGGATGGCGCTGTCGAAAGAGGGGGTCTTTGCAGGTTACCAAGTACCTTTAGAGGTGGAAAGTCCGGGGTACATCTATCTCTACCCACTCAGTGCTGACCGTCGGAGTGTAAAACAGAGCCTTGTCTACCAGACCACTCCCGCATGGTTTCCCTACGGTGGGTGCTTCTGGGGTAGTGACGGCTGGCTCTACCTCGAAGGCCGTACTGGTAACCACGACCGCGTGGTGTACCACAAGGTGAGGCTGAAGGGGGGTGAGTGAGTGACTGAGTGGCTGAGTAGCTGGGTGGCTGAGTGGACTTGGCTACATAGTCACTCGTTCTCGAAAGCGTTTGGGCTGGCGCAAGAGCGGTTCGATTGCCCTATTTCCTTTTCATCGTGTATGTTTCAACGACGGTGCAGTCCTCAAAGCCGTACTCGTTCTGGAATACCAGTTTGTCCGGGGTGAGTTCCACAATCTTCCATTCGATGGGATAATTCCCTGCGTAGTACCACGTGATGGTCTCATTGTCGCAAGTGTAGCCGACCCTACTTTTTGAAATTTCCAGCGGAGGCACGGGGTCGCAGCCGCCCATGTCGTGTTCTACCATCGTGATGGAATCCTCGTCGATATCAAACGAGATATATCTGTATTCGGCGGAATCCAACTTGGGGTTGTATTGCGTGGTATCGGCAGCGCTTCCCGCTGCAAACATTTCTTCATGGCTTCCGCTGCAATCCCATTCTTCTGTCGCTGCCACTGTCTCCCAATGCCCGACAAGAGTCTTTTCCTTGTTGTTTGTCGTCCCGCTCTTGCAGGCGGACATCATCCCAAGGGCGCACAGCATAGCACCGACTAAAATTAGATTCTTTATATCGTATATCTTAGGCATATCACTATTGTTATTTCACGCTGCAAAGATACACATTTTTTCCTATTCGGTAAAATATAATTGTAGGTTGTTGTAAAACACCACGTTTGTTTCCGAACCATACCGTCGGTAGTAGTAGCATATAGGAACCATAACGTTACAATATAGTCAGGCAAAAGATGAGAAAAGTTTGAGTAAAAGGTGAGTAAAACCTAAAGACTATTTTTGTGCATAAAGAAGGATGCCTTTGGCATCGGTGTTGTCCGTACCAAAGGCATCTCTTGTACTGGTGTGTTGCTCGTCAATCGCGGCGGTCGCGGCCGAACAACGCCTGGCGGTGGTTAGTTGTTTCGGTCGCGACCGAACAACTGACCGAGCCAATGGCGGTTGAGGCGGGCGATGTTCTGGCGCTTGATTTGCTTGGGGCATTCGGCTTCGCAGGCGTAGGTGTTGGTGCAGGAGCCGAAGCCGAGCTCGTCCATGCGGCATACCATGCGGTGGACGCGGTCGGCGGCTTCGGGGCGGCCCTGGGGCAGGAGTGCGAGGTGGGAGACCTTGGCGCCGACGAAGAGCATGGCGGAGGCGTTTTTGCAGGCGGCCACGCAGGCGCCGCAGCCGATGCAGGCGGCGGCATCCATGGCTTGGTCGGCTTTGTGTTTGGGGATGAGGATGTTGTTGGCGTCGGGTACGCCGCCGGTGGTGGCGCTGATGTAGCCGCTGGCCTGGATGATTTTGTCGAAGGCGGTGCGGTCGACGACGAGGTCGCGGATAATCGGGAAGGCTTTGGCGCGCCAGGGTTCGATCCATATTTCGTCGCCGTCGTGGAAGTGGCGCATGTGGAGCTGGCAGGTGGTGATGCCGTCGTCGTTGCCGTGGGGGCGGCCGTTGATGTAGAGGCCGCACATGCCGCAGATGCCTTCGCGGCAGTCGTTGTCGAAGCAGACGGGGTGGGCGATTTTGTCGCCCACGAGGTGTTCGTTGAGCTGGTCGAGCATTTCGAGGAACGAGCATTCGTCGCTGATGTTGTCGATGGGGTAGGTCTCGAAGCGGCCTTTGGCGCGGGCGTTCTCCTGGCGCCAGATATGGAGTGTGAAGTGCATGGCTATTTATAATTGCGTTTTACAATCTGTATGTGTTCGTAGTGGAGGTCTTCTTTGTGCATGAGTTCGGGCTGGTCGTGGCCTTGGTATTCCCAGGCGGCGACGAACATGAAGCGGTCGTCGTCGCGGAGGGTCTCGCCGTCGTCGGTCTGGTGCTCGACGCGGAAGTGTCCGCCGCAGCTCTCTTCGCGCTGCGTGGCGTCGGCGACGATGAGGTGGGCGAGCTCGAAGTAGTCCTCGAGGCGGAGGGCTTTTTCGAGTTCGGGGTTCATCTCGGCAGCGCGGCCGGGGATGTAGACGTGCTGGAAGAAGTCGGCCTCGAGCTCTTCGATTTTCTGCCTGGCGGTGGCGAGGCTCTCTTTGGAGCGAGCCATGCCGCAGTATTCCCACATGATGCGGCCGAGGGCCTTGTGGTAGTGGTCGACGGTGAGGGTGCCCTGGATGCCGATGAGGTTGTCCATGCGCGCGCGGACGTTCTGCTCGGCCTGGTCGAATTCGGGGCCTTCGGCTTTGATTTTGCCGACGTAGATTTGGTCGGCGAGGTAGTTCTGGAGGGTGTAGGGGAGGACGAAGTAGCCGTCGGCCAGGCCCTGCATGAGCGCGCTGGCGCCGAGGCGGTTGGCGCCGTGGTCGCTGAAGTTGGCTTCGCCGGCGGCGAAGAGGCCGGGGATGGTGGTCTGCAGCTCGTAGTCGACCCAGAGGCCGCCCATGGTGTAGTGGATGGCGGGGTAGATCATCATGGGCACCTGGTAGGGGTCCTGGTCGGTGATTTTCTGGTACATCTGGAAGAGGTTGCCGTACTTCTGCTCCACGACGTCGCGGCCGAGGCGGCGGATGGCGTCGGCGAAGTCGAGGTAGACGGCCAGTCCGGTGCTGCCGACGCCGAAGCCGGCGTCGCAGCGCTCCTTGGCGGCGCGGCTGGCCACGTCGCGCGGCACGAGGTTGCCGAAGGCGGGGTAGCGGCGCTCGAGGTAGTAGTCGCGCTCCTCCTCGGGGATGTCGAGCGGCCCTTTCTGTCCGGCGCGTATGGCCTCGGCGTCCTCTTTGCGTTTGGGCACCCAGATGCGGCCGTCGTTGCGGAGGCTTTCGCTCATGAGGGTGAGCTTGGACTGGTAGTCGCCGTGGACGGGGATGCAGGTGGGGTGGATTTGGACATAGCAGGGGTTGGCGAAGGCGGCGCCGCGGCGGTGGCAGACCCAGGCGGCGGAGCCGTTGCTGTTCATGGCGTTGGTGGAGAGGTAGTAGATGTTGCCGTAGCCGCCGGTGCAGAGGACGACGGCGTGGGCGGCATAGCGCTCGAGCTCGCCGGTGACGAGGTTGCGGGCGATGATGCCGCGGGCGCGAGGCTTGCCGTCCTGGTCGGGCACGACGACGAGGTCCATCATCTCGTGGCGCTCGTGGAGGGTGACGGTGCCGCGGGCAATCTCGCGGCTGAGGGCGCCATAGGCGCCGAGGAGCAGCTGCTGGCCGGTCTGGCCGCGGGCGTAGAAGGTGCGGCTCACCTGCGCGCCGCCGAAGGAGCGGTTGTCGAGCAGGCCGCTGTAGTCGCGTGCGAAGGGTACGCCCTGTGCCACGCACTGGTCGATGATGTCGCCGCTGACCTCGGCCAGGCGGTAGACGTTGGCTTCGCGGGCGCGGTAGTCGCCGCCCTTGATGGTGTCTTTGAAGAGGCGCTCCACGCTGTCGCCGTCGTTCTGATAGTTCTTGGCGGCGTTGATGCCGCCCTGTGCGGCGATGGAGTGTGCGCGGCGGGGCGAGTCGGAGATGCAGAAGATGTCGACGTGGAAGCCCAGGGCGCCGAGCGAGGCGGCGGCCGAAGCGCCGGCCAGGCCGGTGCCGACGACGATGATGTCGAGCTTGCGCTTGTTGGCGGGGTTGACCAGCTTCTGCGCGGCTTTGTAATTGGTCCATTTCTGACTGAGAGGACCTTCGGGTATCTTGGAGTCTAATATCATGTTATATGATTTTTTTTCAAAAAAAACTATTGCTTGATTACAGTTTTAGAATATGATTTTTTTCTCCCTTGTATATACAAAATGTAATTTCCTTTTGGAAAATACGATAGGTTTAGTGTATAATAATAGTTGATAATATTGTTGTCTGTATACACATGTTGTCCTTGAGTGTTAAATACGTCAATGCTAATAATACTATCAGAGGGTATTTTTATTTCAACAATACCATTAGAAGGATTTGGGTATATTTGAATATCGGTTGAATCTGTGTCAGAGGGTTTTATGGGAGATGCTAGCATCATTTGAGTGTTGTTAAGATTTGATTGATTCCCTGTACTTAAATAATTCATTATCCCATCCGAGGATATTTCGAATAAGGTAGAGAGAACTCTTCCAAAACTATTTTTAAGCGTTATCCAGCAATAATATGTGTCATCGATGGTTTCTCCACCATCCCATACGATGGGATTGTCGTTTCTAATGCTGCCGGCTGTTTCTATTATTGGGATAAAAATAAGATTGTTTTCATATATAATGTATTTCCCAATGTAGAACTCCCAAGAATCTGCATTTTTTGTTGAAATAGTTAATTCAGAGCCTGCAGGAAAGGCTGATGGGTAATCTACCAGAGAAATGGCCATTTGACTTTGCCATGTGGTATTGATGCGGACTTCAACATCACTTCCGTATTCTGCTTCAAAACCGGGCAACAACTCTATCTCATTTCCGGCTTCAAAAAGAAGCTCTCCTCCAGATTCAACTGTAAGACTGTTTGATGTTGATGGAATAGTAATATTATGGTATGCATATTCTTTTCTAGTATGATTGGTTGGAACAATTGAATAATTTAAATTATTTATATCATATTCATTGTAAGTGGGAGAAATGCCAACAATCGCTTTGTTGTTTAAAAGATACTCGTCATCATCATCTATAAAATTATCAAGTGTGAAATAACCATTATTAACCCCTTTGTGTCCCCAATTAATGTGATATTTTGTTTCTCCATATAATTCATAATAACCATCTAAAATAAAATAATGCCCATGAGTTTCATACCCATCGTCTCCATAGTAGAGTATAGGCCTTTTGTTGTCAAGTTCCGATTTTAGTAAATCATCCCAAGCATTTCTGTATTGCCATAAAAATTTTTGTTGTAAGGTAATTGCATTATAACCAAAATCATCTCGTAAGGCAGGAAAAAGATATCCAATTCTTGTTGCTGTACCCACGTCGGTGTACATAGAATTGGCCGCTCTTCCACAATCTCTCAATAATTGTGCAATTGCTTTGGCTTTGCTCGCCTCCGTTTGACGTGTAATGGATGTTGGCATGTTCTCCCAATGGTATGTTCTGTATTCTGATGAACGCGGCCATTGCCAATACCACATGATTTGTCCCATGGCGACAGGCCCACATCCCGCTTGTGCCAGATTACAATCAGAGAATGGAACCCATGGACATTCTTGGTTGTATGCGGGTTCGCAATCGCTAAAATTAGTATTGTTCCCTTTTTGACCCCATCTCAAAGGCTGATTTCTCGCATTGTCAAGCAAAGGTAGCACTTGCAGAGAAGTATTTGAACGATTTCGTGTTAATAATGAATCCCAGATAGGATTCTCAAGTGCGTTTCTGTTTTGTGATGATAGTTTTTTTAATTGTCTTTCATAACTATAGATTAACCTCAGATATGATTCGTTATTAACGGAATCGATATTAGGGGAAATAAAGCCATGAGCTAATATTGGAGGTGCAGATTTGTAAGCGGAGACGATACAATATAGGCTGTCTTCAAAATACACATTATAATAGCATAGTGTGTCGTCGGAGAAATGAGGCGTAATACTATCAATGATGCACTGTTTCTGAAAAATAAGTTGCATGTATTTTTGAGCAATGGTAGCCGCATATCGCTCATTTATATTCTGTGACCGTACGATAGGGTAAAAACCTAATGCAAATAATATAATTGAATTTTTTTTCATTTTTTATTTAATTCGCTTTAAATATTGGGACAATTCTCCGTTGTCTATTAGCATATTGAGCAGAGCAGTGTCAATACACATTTCATCTGGATAATTATCGCATCCATAGGATGGAGTGGGGAGGTTTGCAGTTTCATTCCATTCGTAAAACTCGGCGAATGGATTGTCTTCAATAATGTATGGGTAATAATTTTCCATCCAGTCGTCGGGAACATCGCCGTATTGAATATCGTCCAATGTGAAGGATAGATAAACCGTATGGGATGCGGTGTATGCTCCGCCGTCAGTCAGTTTCAAGTTTCCTCCGACGTAATATCCATTGTGCAGTGGAATGGGGTGAAATCCGGTGAGTGGGGGATAGGATAGCATGTGGTCAGTTTCTGGATTGTAATAGGCCACACTTTGATAATTGGAATAGTCTGTGCCCTCTTGAAACTTGTAAATATAGGCATATACAATGGGTGGTTCGTTTTCTTTGTGGATTATACATCCTTGTAAAAGAAAACAAAACAAGGCAATAATTGTCAGCGAAGAAACGTGTTTTCTCATAAATGAAGTTTTCTCTACACTCCTAAGTAAACAAGTATCGGTACCGTGGCGAAGCCGAGGACGATGACCCAGGTGTAGATTTTGCCGAGGGCTTCGATGATGGGGTTGTACTTATAGTTGTTCAGGCCGAGGGTCTGGAAGGCGGAGGGGAAGGCGTGGCGCAGGTGGAAGAAGAGGGTCACGAAGGCGATGAGGTAGAGGATGACCATGAGGGGGTTGTGGAAGAGCTCGCGGCACATGTAGTAGAAGTCGGGCTCGACGCCGCACTTGGGCATGGTCTGCTTGAGCATCTGGCGCTGGCTGTAGTCGAGGTGGCGTATCCACTTGCGGTCCTGGCTGAACTGGCCCTGGGCGATGAGGTCGGCCACGGGGACGGCGTCGCGCAGGCTGGCGATGTTGGCCTCTATCTCGGCCTGCTCCTCTTCGGAGAGCTGGTCGGCATACATGGCCATCTGGCTTTCGATGCCGGCCACCACGTCGGCGGGCGTCATCTGGTTCTGCACGGAGTACTGCATCAGGGTGTTGACCTCCTCGGTCTGCAGTTTCTCCACCTCGACCATGTATTCGCCTTTGACCCAGCCGATTTTGACGAAGTAGAACTGGCAGAAGTGTATCACCAGGAAGGCGAAGATGAGGATGCCGGTCCACATCATGAGTTTGGAGCCCGGGTGGGTTTTGGAGCGTTGGCGCTGCTGGTAGCGCGTGGGACGGGACAGACGGTTGGTGACGACGAGCCAAAGCGTCAGCAGGATGTGCAACGCGACGACGCCGAGGAGGATGACCTCGAAAATCTTCACCACCCAGTTGGTGCCCATGAAGTGGCAGAAGGCGGAGTACCAGGCGCCGTCGTCGTGGCGCAGGATGAAGAGGTTGGCCGTCATGTGGAACAGCAGGAAGAGCAGCAGAAACGCGCCCACGCAGGCGACGAGCATCTTCTTTGTGATGGAGTGGATTTGGGGTAATTGCATATATTATAATGTTATACTTTGATTAATAATCGTTGTTTTCGGGCGGCAAAGATACGAAAAAAAAACAACATGGCACTTTTTTTCGTTGGGTTATTATCGTAAAAGTGATAAGTTGTGTGTGTGTCAAACAGTTGCATGCTTTCGGATGCGGCGGGCTGCAGGCCGCAATTTTTTCGCAAAAAAGCTGGAAATTGGCCTGAAATTGGAGGTGTGCAAGTGGATGACTGTCAGTGAGTTGTAGGCTATAGGTTTTGCTCTGGTTTTTACTAACTAGGAGGATGGATGGGAGGGGGAGGGGGGAGGGGAAAAAAACAGGCCCGCGATTTTTTCGCGGGCCTTGATGGTTTGTGTGTGTGGGGAGGACTGGTGTGGGTGGCGGCCTGCCGCTAGCGTGCGGAGCGGCCACCGAAGGCGATGCCGAGGCTCAATTGGAGTGTCCAGCCAGTGCGGTCGGCATTGGAGAACTCGTAGCTATGGCGCGCGGCCAACAGGCGTGCTTCGATGCTCCAGCGGGAGAGTTCGGCTCCTTGTGGGTTCATTAAGGCCCAAAGGGAACCCGGGAGGCGGTAGCGTTGCCAGAAGTGGTGGCGGTAGGCGATGCCGAGGGCGGGGCCGTTGGTACCAATGCTGCCGCGCGCCGCGCCGTCGGACAATGTGAGTGTGCTCCAACTCCAGCCCAGCATGGGGGTGAGGCTCTGACGCCGTGTCTCCAGCACACGGAAGCCATAGGTGAAGGCACCTGTGGCCGCCGAGGCGGGGGCGCTTTCTTCGAGCTGGTGCACGATGCCCTCGTTGTCCTGAAACCACATGGGTTCGCGCAGATGTGTGCCGGCGACGAGTGCCTCGGCGGTGAAGATGTGTCGACGCCACCCCAATTCGATGCCGAACTGCATGCCGAGGCCATCGCTGTAGATGTCGGCCAGGGCGGAGGTGGGCATCCGGAGTGCGATGCCGAGGGTGAGTGCGAGCGATAGGGGCTGCAGCTCGAAGTGGGGGGCGGCGGCGTCGGTGAGGGTGTCCAGCCGGCGCCGTGTATGCTGCTCCCAGGCCACAAGGGCGGACTCGTCGGTGCCGCCTGCGGAGGCGGCGTGCAGCGAGCGCAGGGTGTTGTCCAGGCTGGCGGTGGCGGCGTTCAGTGTCGCGGTGAGGCAGGCGCTGTGGGAGCAGGAGGCCAGTGTGCGAGCCAACTGTCGGCGCTCCACCTCCAGCAGGTCGAATACCAGACGATTGAACCGCAGGACAAGGTCGGTGCGCTGGTTGGCGTCGACCCACGACTGGGAGAGGTCCATCCAGGCCACGGCCTTGTATTGGTCGCATGGGATGCCATCGTCGGCAACAATGCCTTTATTGATTTCATATCCCAGCTCCCAGCGGATGTGGCTGTGGGTGCCGTCGGGTGACATGGTGGTGCGGAAGTCGCTCCACGTCAGCGGTCCGTCGCTCCAGAAGCGGCGGTTTTCTTGCGCTGTGGCGATGGTGCAGGCCAAAAGCAGGAGTGGGAGTATGTGTGTGGATTTCATTGAGTTACGCGGTAAATTTATGGTGGTGGAGGTTCAGCCGCCGAAGTCGTCGAAGGCGATGCTTTCGGGCTGGACGCCGAGGGAGTCGAGCATCTGGACGACGGCTTTGGACATGGGGCCGGGGCCGCACATGTAGTATTCGATGTCTTCGGGTGCGGGGTGGCTGCGGAGGTAGGTCTCGTACATGACGTTGTGGACGAAGCCCGGGGTGTAGGGCACGCCGGCGGCGTCGGCGGCGGGGTCGGGCCGGTCGAGGGCGAGGTGGAAGTGGAAGTTGGGGTGGTCGCGCTCCAGCTGGTGGAAGTCGTCGAGGTAGAAGACTTCGTTGAGTGCGCGCGCGCCATAGAAGTAGTGCATGGGGCGGTGGGTGCAGTGGAGGGTGCGAGTGAGGTGCATGATTTGCGCGCGCAAGGGGGCCATGCCTGCGCCGCCGCCGACCCAAATCATCTCGTTGCCGTCGGGGTTGTCGGTCCAGGTGCCGTCCTCGGTGCCGCGGACGCTGAATTCGCCGTAGGGGCCTGACATGATGACTTTGTCGCCGGGTTTCAAAGAGAAGATGTAGGAGGAGGCGATGCCGGGGTTGACGTTTTGGAAGCCGCTGCGGTCGGCCGTCAGGGGCGGGGTGGCGATGCGGACGGTGAGCATGAAGACGTCGCCCTCGGCTGGGTAGTTGGCCATGGAGTAGGCGCGGACGGTGGGCTCGGTGTTGACGCAGCGGAGGTCGAACATCTTCATCTTTTCCCATGCGGGCATGTATTCGTCGCCGATGAGGGAGCGGTCGAAGTCGGCGTAGCGGATGTCGAACTTGGGGATGCGTATCTGGGCGTAGGAGCCGGGCACGAAGTCCATGTGCTCGCCGGGGGGCAGCTGCACTTTGAACTCTTTGATGAAGGTGGCTACGTTGCTGTTGCTGACCACGGTGCATTCGTATTCCTTGATGGAGAGGATGCTCTCGGGGAGGCGGAGGGAGAGGTCTTCCTTGACCTTGACTTGGCATCCGAGTCGCCAGCCTTCCTGCTGTTGCTTGCGGGAGAAGAAGCCTTTCTCGGTGGGCAGTATTTCGCCGCCGCCTTTGACGACGCGGCATTTGCACTGGCCGCACGAGCCTTTGCCGCCGCAGGCCGAGGGGAGGTGGATGCCCGCCTCGCCGAGGGTGGAGATAAGGGTGCCGCCGGTGGGCACGTCGAAGTGCTTGTCGTCGTTGACCGTAATCTGGACGTTGCCCTGGGGTATGAGCTTGGCGCGCAGCACCAGCAGTGCCGCCACCAAGAGCAGGATGACGACCAGGATGATGATAATGGCTGTGATAAGTGTTGTTGACATGTCTTGTGGTTTAGAGTTTGAAGCCCATGAAGGACATGAATGCCAAGCCCATGAGGCCGGTGATGATGAAGGTGATGCCCACGCCGCGCAGGGCGGGGGGAATGTGGCTGTAGCGCAGCTTCTCGCGGATGGCGGCGATGGCCACGATGGCCAGGAACCAGCCGATGCCGCTACCGAGGGCAAAGACGGTGGCCTCGCCGATGTTGGCGTAGCCGCGCTCCTGCATGAACAGCGAGCCGCTCATCACCGCGCAGTTCACCGCTATCAACGGCAGGAAGATACCCAGCGAGTTGTAGAGGCTCGGCGAGAACTTTTCTACTATCATCTCGACCATTTGTACTATCGCAGCTATCACTGCGATGAACATGATGAGGCTCAGGAACGAGAGGTCCACATCGGCCAGCGAGGGCGAAATCCACGCCATGGCGCCGGGGGCAAGGAAGTACTTGTTGAGCAGGTAGTTGATGGGCACGGTGATGAGCAGCACGAAGGTGACCGCGATGCCGAGGCCGGCGGAGGTCTTCACGGTCTTCGACACGGCCAGGTAGGAACACATGCCGAGGAAGAAGGCGAAGATCATGTTGTCGACAAAAATTGACTTGATGAATATGTTAATGTAGTCCATAATCTATAATGTGTTAATGTGTTAGTGTGTTAGTGTGTCATTATTGCTTAAGGGTTCTCATTGAATTTTGTTGCCCACTTTTGTCTGTTTGTTTGCACTTATTTTAGGATGTCAACCAATCTGTCAAATCCATCCTTTCCTAATCCAACTTCAGTCAGGCTCTGCATTCTGATCTTTCTTCCAAGTATAAGACGGTTCTCTTGCTCCAACTTATTCCATATTTCGTCTCCAATAAACTTATGCCACTTGTTTTCCGAACGGGCAACGACAAAAACCTTGTCGCTATTGAATGCCAAATGTTGAATTAAAAGTTTGGTAAAGTGCTGAGATGGGAAGATTCTGCCGTTTGGAGCACTCTTATATTCCGAAGAGGCATATCCGACATACTGGATGACAGAAAGTTTCTCATATAACGGGTCGTGGTACAAGTTGGTTTTGGGCAGGTCCGCATGGTCTCTTAAGTCTTCAATGATATCATACCAATACCAATTATCGACAAACGCTTGTGCTTCCAGATAGCTCAATTCCAAACCTCCGCCTTTGATGTTTGAGCAGAAGAATGACGGAGTTTTAAAACTCATTTGGTCAATTAGCTGCTTATTGATAGCTTCGCGATAGTGTATGTCCATTGCGTTCGCCAACATATGGTTGGTTCTGTCGTTAAAGCCTGGATTAAGGCTCAATAAGACCACTTTTGAGGTTAATGGGTTCCCAATAAACGGTTTTGGCCACTTCTGAATTCGATATTCGTATGGTGTCCCTTTGTATAATTTGTTGAATTCCTTAATGTATGGTTCATCACTTTTTAAGACACATTTCGCTTCTTTATCATATAAGGTCGAGGGGCTTTCTATTGGTTTGACAAACTGAATAGAGTCATCCCACGGATTGATTTTTCTTAATTCCTTCTCTGTGATTGGTATTTTTTCAAAGGGAGTTGGATTACCCAATGCTTTTTTTAAGTCACTTATATCTTTCCCTTTAAAATGTTTGATTACTCCGTCATAATATTCTTTTACCGGAACAAAATAGGGCTCTCCTATGCGAGGGAATCTAAATAGACGCATTATTTCCTCCTCTAGCAGGTCGACCAATTGTTTAAAGGTGAACTGGTCATAAGAATAAAGTGTTGTGATAACACCATTCTTTTCTCCTCGAATCAGTTCAATATATGTGGTCAATGTCAGGCAAAAGGTCGACTTCCTTTCTGGGTGTTCTTCACAATGTTCTTTCAAGGCTTCATACAGATTGAATCCGTGATAGACACAATTAGCAATCTCCAGCAGTTTATTTTCGTTGCTTGTGAAGTTAAACTCCACACCAAGATCAAAATAGTCTCGTATGTATCTTTGGGGTTCGAATAATGGTTTCATTCTGTTTTAAGATTATGAGAAAAACGGTTGATTATATTACAAGACCATCCTGCTCCGCCGAAGGATCGCCGAAGGATCATAGAAGGATCGAAGAAGGCAGAGTATGTGTTGGGAGGTGTTCATTGCTCGCAAAGGTCTTTGTTTTTGCTGCGTTGCCACCAGATGATGAGGCCTGTGAGGATGAGGGCCATGGGGGGCATGATCATGAGGCCGTTGTTTTCGTAGCCGATGCTGTAGAGGCCGAGCTTCTCCGCCACGGGGTAGCCCCAGAGGGTGCCGCTGCCGAAGAGTTCTCTCAAGAAGCCGAGGGCGATGAGGATGACGCTGTAGCCGAGGCCGTTGCCAAGGCCGTCGAGGAGCGAGGGCCACGGCTTCTGCACCATGGCGAAGGCCTCGAGGCGGCCCATGACGATGCAGTTGGTGATGATGAGGCCGACGAAGACGGAGAGCTGCTTGCTGACGTCGTACATGAAGGCCTTGAGCACCTGGTCGACCAGCACCACGAGGGTGGAAACGACGACGAGCTGCACGATGATGCGGATGCGGGGCGGGATGGTGTTGCGCAGGAGCGAGACGATGAGGTTGGACAGCATCACCACGACGATGACCGAGAGCGACATCACCACGGCGGGCTTGAGCTGCGCCGTCACGGCCAGGCAGGAGCATACGCCCAGCACCTGGACGGTGATGGGATTCTGCTTGTTGAAGGGCAGTTTTATGAGGTCTATGTTCTTCATAAGTGTTCAGTGTTTAGTGTTCAGTGTTCAGTGAGGAGTAGTCGTTGTAGGCTTTGGCCAGCATGTCGGTGACGCCGTTGGAGGTCATGGTGCCGCCACTGATGGCGTCCACCTCGTGGGCGCTGGCGGGGTCGGCGTTTTTGCGGAGGGCGATGGGCTGGGTGTCCATGCGCTTGCCGATGAATCGCTGGGCGAACTTGTCGGAGCTGATTTCGCCACCGAGGCCGGGGGTCTCGCCCTTGTGGTCGAAGACGGCGCCGACGACGGTGCCCGCGGGGTCCAGCGCCAGGTAGCCCCAGATGGGTCCCCAGAGACCGGTGCCCTTCAAGGGCAGGACGATGCCGCCGGAGAAGGTGTAGTGGCCGTCGGCCTCGGTGATGTGCTGGGCGTAGAGCTGGTCGGCATTGTCGCGCGTGGCCTCGATACCGATGGTTTTGAGGATCATCTGTTTGGTTTCGGCGGCCTGGTTCTTCTGCTGGAAGGGTTTGAGGCTGACGGAGACCACGGTGAGGATGAGTGCGGCCACCACGACGAGCACGGCGGAGTAGATGAAGATATAGGTGTTGGAGAAGTTCTTTTTAGCCATTGTGGGCCTCCTTTCTGTCTTCTGCGGACAGGGCACGCCCTGTCCCTACATATGCACGTTTGGTACGGCGCTTGATGTTGCGGCTGATGACGCAGTGGTCGATGAGGGGTGCGAGGCAGTTCATGAGCAGGATGCTGAGCATCATGCCTTCGGGGTAGGCGGGGTTGGCCACGCGGAGCAGGACGGCGAAGGCACCGATGAGGAGGCCGTAGATCCACTTGCCGGCGTTGGTTTGGGCGGCGGTGACGGGGTCGGTGGCCATGAAGACGGCGCCGAAGGCGAAGCCTCCCATCAGGAAGTGGTAGTAGAAGGGGAGGTCGAGGTAGGTGGTGCCGCCGATGGCATTGAAGAGCAGTCCCATCAGGCCGCCGCCGAGGAAGACGCTGAGCATGATGCGCCAGGAGGCGATGCCGGTGAAGAGTAGCAGGATGGCGCCCAGAGCGATGGCGATGACGGAGGTCTCGCAGGTGGAGCCGGGGACGGTGCCGATGAGCATGTCGAGGGCCGAGGCGGTGGGCATAGTACCAGCGGCGAGTTCACCCATGGGTGTGGCGCCGGCGATGGCGTCGGAACCCCAAAGGTCGGCGGCCACCCATACCTTGTCGCCACTCATGTGGGTGGGGTAGGCGAAGAAGAGGAAGGCGCGTGCCACGAGGGCGGGGTTGAGGAAGTTCATGCCGCTGCCGCCGAAGACCTCCTTGCCGATGATGACGGCGAAGGCCACGGCCAGCGCCAGCTGCCACAGCGGTGTGGTCACCGGGACAATCATGGGGATGAGTAGGCCGGTGGCGAGGAAGCCCTCGTTGACTTCGTGGCCACGGTATTGTGCGAAGGCGAACTCGATGCCCAAGCCTACGATATAGCTCACGGCGATGAGGGGGAGCATTCTTAGGAAACCGAACCACCACAAACCGAAAACTGAAAACTGAAAATTGAAATTCGAAGGGTCGGCACTATAGGTTTGGTAGCCGATGTTCCACATGCCGAAGAGCAGTGCGGGGATGAGGGCGATGACGACGATGATGATGGAGCGCTTCATGTCGACGGCGTCGCGGATATGGGAGCCGGTGCGGGTGACGGCTTTGGGGGTGAAGGCGAAGGTGTGGAAGGCTTCGTAGGTGCTGCCGAGCCAGCTCCAGCGCCCTTTGGGTTCAATCTTTTCGAACCATTGTTCTAACCATTTCATATTCATGCGGTAGCCTCCTTTCTGAGCACTTCGAGGGCGTTGCGGATGATGGACTGGATTTCGGTCTTGGAGGGATCGATGAACTCGCAGAGGGCGAAGTCTTCGGGCTCGATTTCATAGATGCCGAGTTGCTCTTGCAGCTCGATGTCGCCCACGATGCAGGCTTTGATGAGCTGGAGGGGGTAGATGTCGAAGGGGAAGACGCGCTCGAACGAGCCGGTGAAGAGGAAGGGACGGACGGAGCCGTGGAGGTTGGTGTTTATGGAGTTGAAAATTGAAAATTGAAAATTGAAATTCTTAGGCAGGAAGTCGTGGAGCATGCCGGAGAGGAAGGTGCGGCTGAAGCTGAACTTGTTCAGACCCGGCATGAGCCATCCCATGAACTCGTAGTGGTCGCCTTCGGGGATGAGGCAGAGCTGGTGGTCGTACATGCCGAGAAAGCCGTCGGGGGCGACGGTGGTGCCGCTGAGTGGGGAGCCGGAGATGATTCTGGTGGATGGTGGGTGGTTGGTGGTGGGTAGTTGGGGGTAGTTGGGGTCTATGAGCTGGGCTTCGGAGATGCGGCTGAGGCAGGCGCCGGCGGTGAGGCGATAGTAGTGTGGGGCTTTGGCGGCGGGGCCACCGAGGGCGACGAGGCGCTCGGGGCGGTAGTGGCCGGTGAGGACCCAGTGGCCGATGGTGGCGACGTCCTGCGCGCCGACAGTCCATACGCACTCGCCCTTGTTGATGGGGCAGAGGGCTGCAATCTGTGTGCCGACGTTGCCGGCGGGGTGAGGGCCGGCGGGGCGGACGAGGTGGAGGGGTGCCAGGGCGTCGAGGGCCTGGCATCCGGCCTCGAAGTCGTGCTCGCGCCCACGCAGGGCGTAGTCGATGTCGGGGGCGAGGGGGTTGGTGTCGCGCAGGGAGACGACGATGGCTTTTGGGCGCGCGTCGGGGTCGGCGATGGTGCCGAAGGGGCGCTGGCGGAGGAGCCACCAAACGGGGCTCTCGGCGGTCAGGCTGGTGGGGCTAGTCGTACTAGTCGTACTAGTATTTCGTTTCACCACCACTTCGAGCAGTTTGCGTTTCTCGCCGCGGACGATGGCGTGGACCACGCCGTCGACGGGCGAGGGGAGGTAGAGGCGCGGGTCGCGCTTGTCGGTAACCAGTGGCTGGCCGGCACAGACGGTGTCGCCCTCGGCGACAGCCAATCTAGGCGTAAAGCCTACCACGTCGGCAGGCTTCACGGCATAGAGGTCTATGCTGCGCAGGTCGGTGATGTGCCGCTCGGGAATTCCCGGTAGCGGCACATCGAGGCCTTTCTTTATATTTATATGATGTGTTTCCATTTACTTTTTGATGGTGAGGTCGACGGGCTGCAGCATGTTTTCGGGCTTGAGGATCTCGTCGAGCTGCTCTTTGGTGAGCAGGCCGTGTCCGAGGACGAGCTCGTAGACGCCGCGGCCGCTTTCGGAGGCTTCTTTGGCGATTTTGGTGCTTTGCTTGTAGCCGATGATGGGGTTGAGCATGGTGACGATGCCGATGGAGTGCTCGACCATCTGGCGGCAGCGGTCTTCGTTGGCGGTGATGCCGTCGATGCAGAGGGTGCGCAGGGTGTCGAGGCCATTCTCCAGCAGGTGGATGCTTTCGAAGAGGGTGTAGGCGATGACGGGTTCCATGACGTTGAGTTCGAGCTGACCGTTGTCGGAGGCGAGGGTGATGCAGACGTCGTTGCCGATGACTTTGTAGCAGACCTGGTTCATAACCTCGGGGATGACGGGGTTGACCTTGCCGGGCATGATGGAGGAGCCGGGCTGGCGCTCGGGGAGGTTGATTTCGTTGAGGCCGCAGCGGGGGCCGGAGGAGAGGAGGCGGAGGTCGTTGCACATCTTGTTGATCTTGACGGCGAGGCGCTTCATGGCGTTGCTGTACTGGATCATGCAGGTGGTGGCGGAGGTGGCTTCGATGAGGTTGTCGGCCAGGGAGATGTCCCAGCCGGTGATTTGGCGGAGGGCTTTGATGCAGGCTTCGCTGTAGCCGGGCTTGGAGCAGATGCCGGTGCCGATGGCGGTGGCGCCCATGTTGACGATGAGGAACTCGTCGGCCGAGGAGCGGAGGTTCTTGAGTTCGCCGCGGAGCGAGTCGGCAAAGCCGCCGAAGGTCTGGCCGAGGGTCATGGGGACGGCGTCCTGCAGCTGGGTGCGGCCCATCTTCACCACGTGGGCGAACTGCTTGCTCTTCTTGTCGAGGGCGTCGATCATGTGCTCGAGGCGGGGCA
>Ga0256406_1001794_pt1 | contig 33012 bp, 27 predicted proteins | sample RumenRJG_03DNA_FD_185986 | JGI IMG/M metagenome (GOLD analysis project Ga0256406, IMG submission 185986) | Bovine rumen microbial communities from Lethbridge, Alberta, Canada - RJG_03 | ecosystem: Host-associated > Mammals > Digestive system > Stomach > Rumen | place: Canada: Alberta | collected...
GAATATGAGGATCCTGCATCCGCTTCCTAGGGTGAATGAGATTGCGACCGACGTGGACTCGACCCCATACGCCTACTATTTCCAGCAGGCCGGGAACGGCATGTATGTGCGAATGGCTATCATTTCATACCTCCTAGGATACAGATAAATTAATATATTATCGAATTTGGTTGGAAATCACTTTTAATTTATTTATATTTACAACGATTTCAGTTTTGAATTAAAACTACATTATTTGATAATACTTAATTTTTTTTCGACAATATGGCAAAAGTACACGTTTTCAATGCAGGTCCTTGCCTGCTTCCTGAGATCGCTCTTGAAAAATCAATTGAGGCCATCAGGGACTTCAAAGGTACGGGTGTTTCTGTACTAAGCATATCTCATAGGACTAAAGAATGGGAAGAAACCATGGAAGAGACCAGGGCTCTCTGGAAGGAGCTTCTGCATATTCCTGACACTCACGAGGTTGTATTCCTCGGCGGTGGCGCTTCCCTGCAGTTCCTTTATGTTGCCATGAACTATCTGGAGCATAAGGCTGCATATCTGGAAACTGGCGTATGGGCGAAGAAGGCTCTTAAAGAGGCCGCAGGCATCGGCAATGCCTACGCCATCGCCAGCTCAGCAGACAAGAATTACACCTATATTCCTAAGGGATACGAGATTCCTCACGACTTGGATTACCTGCACATAACGACCAACAACACCATCTACGGAACAGAAATCAAGGAAGATTACGACTGCCCGGTGCCGCTCATCGCAGACATGTCATCGGACATCATGAGCCGCCCGGTTGACGTAAGCAAGTATCAGCTAATCTACGGTGGCGCACAGAAAAATGTGGGCCCTGCCGGCGTGATATTCGCCATCATCCGCAAAGACTCCCTCGGAAAGGTGACCAGGCATATTCCTACGATGCTTGACTACCGTACCCATATAGATAAAGGTTCTATGTTCAACACGCCTCCTGTGTTCGCCATCTACGTCATGAACGAGACTCTTAAGTGGATAAAGAGCATGGGCGGAGTTGAGGCCATGCGCAAACGTGACGAGGAGAAGGCGGCCCTGCTTTACAGCGAGATTGACCGCAACTCGTTATTTGTAGGAACGGCAGCAAAGGAAAACCGATCCATAATGAACGTATGCTTCGTGATGGCTCCTGGCCACGAGGCTCTGCAAGATGAATTCATGGCTTTTGCCAAAGGCCATGGCATGATTGGCATCAAGGGGCACCGCAGCGTGGGAGGCTTCAGGGCATCTCTGTACAATGCCTGCGAGCTTTCTGACGTTCAGGCTCTGGTGGACTGCATGAAAGAATTCGAAGACCTTAAGAAATAAACGCCATGAAAGTACTAGTCGCCACACAGAAACCTTTTTCAGCCGCAGCGGTGGCTGGAATCGAAGAAATAGTGAAAAGCGCAGGCTACGAGTTCGCAAAGCTTGAGAAATATGCTGACGCATCGGAGCTGGTCGCTGCCGTCGCTGATGCCGACGCCCTCATCGTCCGCTCCGACAAAGTGACGCCTGAAGTGCTAGACGCTGCCAAGAACCTGAAGATCGTGGTTCGCGCAGGCGCAGGCTATGACAACATCGACCTCGCCGCAGCCACGGCTCACAATGTGGTCGTGATGAATACTCCAGGACAGAACTCCAACGCTGTCGCTGAACTTGCCATAGCCTTCATGATATTCATGAGCCGCAATCAGTTCACTCCTGCCACTGGCTCGGAAGTTCAGGGCAAGAAGCTTGGCATCCAGGCTTTCGGCAACGTCGGAAGGCTGGTCGGCAAGAAGGCTGAGGCTCTTGGGATGCAGGTGATGGCAATCGATCCTTTCATTCCTGCGGAGAAGATTCGCGAGGCGGGGGCCGAACCTGCCGATTCTCTGGAACACATGTATTCTTCTTGCAATTTCATCTCTATCCACATTCCTGCCACCCCGCAGACCATAGGCTCAATCGGCTACGACCTCATCTCCAAGATGCCGAAAGGCGCTTGCCTGGTGAACACGGCACGCAAGGAGGTCATCGATGAGGCAGGCCTGGAGAAGGCTCTCGCAGAGAGAGAAGATCTGAAATACATCACGGACGTGGCTCCGGACAATTACGCCGCCCTGAAAGAAAAGTTCGGGCTTCGCATATTCGCCACTCCGAAGAAGATGGGGGCTCAGACCGCCGAGGCCAACATGAATGCCGGTCTCGCTGCTGCCCGCCAGATCGTCGATTTTTTCAAGACAGGAAATGCTAGATTCCAAGTAAATAAATAGAAATGGTACGAGTAAAACCGTTTGCGGCGATAAGGCCGCCCAAGAATATCGTGACAGAGGTTGCGGCTCCGCCGTACGACGTGCTGAACTCCGAGGAGGCTAAAAAGATGGCAGGCGAGAAGTCTCTTCTGCATATTACCAAGCCAGAGATTGACTTCGACCCTATTCTTGAAGACCACGACCCTAGAGTCTACGATGAGGCAGTGAAGAATTTCAAGGAATGGCAGACGAAGGGCTGGCTGCGGCAGGATCCGAAAGAATGCTACTACGTCTATGCCCAGACGATGGGTGACAGGACGCAGTATGGTCTGGTTCTTTGCGCTCACACAGATGACTATGCCACGGGCAAGATCAAGAAGCACGAGCTCACTCGCAAGGACAAGGAAGATGACCGCATGATTCACGTCCGCATCCAGAACGCCAACATCGAACCCGTGTTCTTTGCCTATAAGGACGACAAAGTGCTTGAGGACATTATTGCAGAGACCGTAAAGAAGGAGCCAGAATACGATTTCGTCGACGAAAACGGCTTCGGGCACAAGTTCTGGGTCATAGATGACGATGCCACTATAGCTCGCATCACCTCCGAGTTCAGCAGTAACGTGGATGCTTTCTATGTGGCTGACGGTCACCACCGCACTGCCGCTGCCGCACGCGTGGGGGCCGAGAAAAAGGCTCAGAACCCTCACCATACCGGAAATGAGGAATATAATTTCTTCATGGCCGTGTGCTTCCCTGAAAGCCAGCTGAAGATCCTGGACTACAACAGAGTCGTCAAAGATCTCAACGGACGAACCAAAGAACAGTTCCTGAGAGCCCTCGAACTGGACTTCGATGTAAAAGAAATGGGTGCAGAGATTTATCATCCCGCCCACCTGCACAATTTTTCGATGTACCTCGATGGCAAATGGTACTCGCTGGAGGCTTTGCCTGGCAGATACGATGACGCAGATCCTATCGGAGTGCTGGATGTGACGATACTGTCTCACCTCGTCCTGGACAAAGTTCTGGGCATCAAAGATTTGCGCACGGATGACAGAATCGATTTCGTTGGCGGAATCAGAGGGCTGGGCGAATTGAAGCGCCGCGTGGACAGCGGAGAAATGATGGTAGCCTTCGCCCTCTACCCTGTCTCCATGCAGCAGCTCATCAACATCGCAGATACAGGCAACATAATGCCGCCTAAGACAACATGGTTCGAACCGAAGCTCCGCTCCGGCCTCGCCATTCACACGCTCGGATAAAATATTCATTGGAGCGTGACCTAAATATTGAGCCGGCCAAAAATTACTTTTTAGCCGGCTTTACCTTTCCGTGAATTGCGATCGGCAGCGGCTAGGAGGTAAGGGCGAAACGATGAAAGTCTTAGTCCCTAAACCACATAGGATGTATCACTTTGCGTTGGCATCGTACTCGGCTTTGGCGGCAGTAAGCATGTCGAGGAACTCTGGCATGGCGCAGAGGCGGGCGAAGGTCACGCTTGCGGCAATGCGTCCCGCATCTACATCACTCTGATAATGGAATCCCACAATGACGCGGCTCTGGCCAAGCTCATAAGCCACTTTCATTATCTCCTCAGTGTGAACAGGATCGATAGCCGTCAGAATCATCCCAGCAAGCCACGAAGCGTGAGTGTGCCCGGAAGGATAACTCGTGAAATCCGTAGGGCTCTCAGCTGACGGGACGCCACTCTCTTCCTTGAACTGCTGGTAAGGACGAACCCTGGCGAAATGTTTTTTGGCACTCGAACCAGCCTGCATCTCAGTCATGTGAGCCTTGTAAAGAAGTTCGTGCAGAATAGGATATTTCTCCTCTGTCAGCTCACGATGCATCGCAGGAGAAAAACGCTTGAAGAAATAGGTCGCGCCAATCCTGGCATCACTTACAGCCTGCTTCCCACGCTCAGTGTCGCGCACTGACTTTCCCCACTGGTACTGGCACCAGTCATTGAAAAATAGCGGATCCTGAAGGCTGGGAGGAGCCGGAAGGATGTTCTCCAAATGCGGAGCCTCCTCAGTGGCGTAGAACGGTAGATGTTTCTCTTTGATGGTCTGGGCCGAAGCCAGCAATGGCAGCATGGCAGCGAGCAAAAATATCAACGTCTTTCTCATAATAGCGCAAATCTATCAAAAAAAGATCGGAAATCCTCAAAATAAGTCATAGCGGAGAATTAATGAGAGCACGGTAGAGTCAAGAGTGAAATATTATGAAATGATAATGGAAAAATCTAAATTCATACTTTGATTTCCCCAAACGGAATCACAAAGAGTATAATAAAATTTTACGTTTTCAGTGAGGGCAAGCATAATCCATGCATCTTAGTCGAAAAATTCGTAAGGTTTCGCTTACTTCCTTTGTGACGGGAAACCTAACTTGACAAAATTATATAACCAATCACTAATTCCAAATCAAAGCACGATGAAACATTCTATTATTTCTAGATTGGCACTCGCTGCTATTTCTCTCTTCTTGAGCTTTCCAGTATTTTCTCAGACAAAAGTTACCGTAACTGGAACTGTTACTGACCGGACTGGCCAGCCAGTAATCGGTGCCGGTGTCTTCGAAAGGAACATCTAACGGTGTCTCAACCGATTCTGATGGTAAATATACCATCGCTGTAAACACAGGAGCAACTTTGGTTTACTCTTGCATCGGCTACGCTGAAAGTCAGCAGAAAGTAACGGAAGCAGGCGAAATCATTGTTGTACTAGCTGATGACACTACGCTTCTCGAAGAGACGGTAGTCGTAGTATATGGCGTTCAGAAGAAGAGCGACATCACTGGTTCTATTGCATCAATAAACAGCGATGCTCTCCAGAATCGTTCCGTCAATGACGTGGCTTCAGCACTCGCAGGAAAGACATCCGGCGTTCAAGTCATTTCGACATCCGGCCAGCCAGGCTCCATCGGCACGATTCGTATCCGCGGCGTGTCATCCAACAGTTCATCTGCGACCAACCCGCTTTACATCGTGGACGGCCTTCAAGTATCAAGCCTGAACAACGTCGATCCTCAGAACATAAAGAGCATAGAAATCCTGAAAGATGCGGCATCAGCCGCAATCTATGGCGCCCAAGCCGGCAATGGCGTTGTTCTCATCACAACCAAGACCGGCATCAATGGAGAAGGAAATATATTTTATAACGGAAGTTACACATTCGAGGAACTAGGTTATCATCCTAAGATGATGAATGCACGACAATACATTGATTACATGACCACCGCAGGTGCATTCACGCAATCTCTCGTTGACGAATATTGGGACGGCAATACCGACACGAACTGGTTCAAAGAGGTATTTCCTGGTGGTTCTGCCATGCGCCATACTATCGGAGCACAGGGAGCGAATGACAAAAGCAGTTATTATGCCGCACTTTCGACTACCAGCCACGATGGCATGCTTTACGGAAATAAAGATACGTTCAAACGTCTCAGCATTCAGCTGAATGCCGATTACAAAATCAAAAAGTGGATCAAGATTGGCACGACAAACACATTCACATATCGCAAGACATTATACATGGATTCTGTCAATGGAAATATGCAATCTGATCCGAGCATGACACAGATAACGGAAGAGATTGCATGCGCATCGTCCTTTCCTATACATGCGCGAAATGAATTTTTTGAGAGATCGCTTATTAATCGCCATCCTATTCAAACGCCCCCTCGCACAGTTAGGCACCGCTCGTTCATCCTGGGACAAATGCATGTGGCACAGTCCGGATGTTTTTGCAGCTCAAACATACGATTATGAGTTGGGAGGATTTGTCCGTGCAAATAGCGGGCGCGGCACTATTCATTGCAGCGCTGCGTAATGAGGCTATGCCCGCCAGGGGTGCTTTTAGAAGCGGGGCTGGGAATGCCGTTATGTTGCGTAGCGCTTTCTGAGGCAAGCATGCCAGCCCGCCAATTGCAAACGTAGGAGTAGAATCGTTGAATGCAGCCTGAACTCAGCAACCATTATTCCGTCCGCCAATTGCAAACGTAGGAACAGAATCGTTGAATGCAGCCTGAATTCAACAACCATTATTCCGTCCGCCAATTGCAAACGTAGGAACAGAATCGTTGAATGCAGCCTGAATTCAGCAACCATTATTCCGTCCGCCAATTGCAAACGTAGGAACAGAAAGGGCTCCGGATGACGGGATTGTTGGGCAAAGATTCTGAATCAAGTTCAGGATGACTTTGTTAGTCGTACAGGATGACGGGGTGGTACGCTTTGGGTATCGTAGTGGGTCGTGCTGAATGAAGCAGAGAGTCGTACAGGATGACGGGGTTGGTCGTTTTTAATGTATAGCGTTGGTTGTACAGGATGGGCGTAGTGGAATTTCGCAAAGTGCTGTCGGAACATGTCCTTCCGGAGGCTCTGCAAAGGGGTGTCGGTCGACAACGTGGCTCTTGGGAGGCTTCGATGTCGAGACATGCCCTTCCCTAGGCACTTCTGTGCAGCCTGCCTCGACAGCATTCTGCGAGACACTTCTTCCGGAGGGTTTGAATATTCGTATGCAATTCTTTATTGCTTCAACTTCAACAGGGTTTTGTGAAACCTTAAAGATAGATTTCTATTATTCACAATCGTAGGCAACGGTGACATTCATTATAAGCGCTGAGGAGGCTGTTCCCATTGCCAACCCTGGTTCTGGAAACAGGGTGGGCGATGCAGTCCTTCATTACAAGCCAGCCGGTGGCACTATACCGTCGCCCATAAATGTATTTTTTCTCGTCCTTCCAAGCGAGGACATGGAGGAATCCTTTGTGACTACAGCGACCACGGTGACTACAGCGTTACAGGAAGCCCCGTTTTTCACGATGCCAAACGTATTCATACTTCTTCCGCCATCCGGGCTTGACCAGGAATCCATCCCCACGAGCCCTAGATTCTTAATCAAGTTCATGATGACGGGGTGGGTCGTCATGATGACGTGGGAAGGCGTTCTGGGTGACAGGTGAGTCGTTAAGGATGACGGGGGAAGGCGTTCTGGGTGACAGGTGAGTCGTTAAGGATGACGGGGGAAGGCGTTTTGGATGACAGGTGAGTCGTTAAGGATGACGGGGTGAGGCATTCTAGATGACAGGTGAGGCATGGGAGAAGTGCGGGTGATTTCCCAGGTGAAGGTCGCGACACAAAATAGTTTTCTGTGCGTTTTTTATGTAAATCTGCAGTAGAATTGCAAAATCACTCAGGTTATTCCGGAACGTTTTTCACGTCGGGAAAGAGGCCGAAGAGTTCGGCATCTATCTTGTCGGTGACTTTCTGGAAGTCTTCGGGGCGATTCTCGAACTTGATGTCGTCTACGTTGACTATGAGCAGCTTGCCGTCATATTCCTTTATCCAATCCTCATAGCGCTTGTTAAGACCGGTGAGGTAGTCGATCCTGATGCTCCTTTCATATTCACGCCCTCTTTTCTGGATCTGGGCGACCAGGTTTGGGATGCTGGAGCGCAGATAAATCATAAGGTCCGGCTTGCTCACGAGAGACATCATCAGATTGAACAAGTCGGTGTAGTTCTCGAAGTCCCTGGTGCTCATAAGCCCCATGGCATGCAGGTTCGGAGCGAAAATCTTGGCATCTTCGTAGATCGTCCTGTCCTGAATGATTATGTCACTGCTTCTGGAGATATCCACCACATCCTTGAATCTCTTGTTCAGGAAATATATCTGCAAATTGAACGACCAGCGTTCCATATCAGCATAGAAGTCTGACAGATATGGATTAAAGTCAACGGATTCGTATTTTGGAGTCCACCCGTAATGTGAGACCAGCATTTTCGTCAGGGTAGTCTTGCCGCTGCCGATGTTGCCTGCTATAGCTATGTGCATATCGAGATAATTTAGCTAGTGACAAATTTAATATTCTTTTTGCTATTCCGAAAGAGCTAGATCCTGAATCAAGTTCGGGATGACTGTGGGGAACGTTAGGGATGACGGTGGGGTGCCGCTCGGGATGACGGTGGGGAACGTTAGGGATGACGGTGGGTGCCGTTCCGGGATGACGGTGGGGTGCCGCTCGGGATGACGGTGGCGAAAATCGTGTTCATTTCTCTCCCGTTCATTCCGAGCTAGACCCGGAATCTATTCTTGCGGAAACAGGCCGTAGAGTTCGGCATCGATCTTGTCTGTGATGACGGCGAAATCCTCGGGGCGGTTCTCGAAGTCTAAACCGTCTTTGTCGATGGTCAGCACCTTGCCCTTATATTCCGAAATCCATTTGTCGTAACGGTCATTCAGGCCTTTCAGATACTCCAAGCTCATGCTCTGCTCGTAGTCCCGCCCACGCTTCTGAATCTGCCCCACCAAGTGCGGTATGGAGCACTTAAGGTAAATCAGAAGATCAGGCTCATGCACCAGGGAAGCCATCACGTTGAAAAGATCCATGTAGGTCTCATAATCGCGCTTCGAGAGATTGCCCATGGCATAGTTATTCGCCACGAATATATAAACGCCTTCATAGAGCGTCCTGTCCTGGATGATCACCTTGTCGCTCTTGGAAATCTCGATCAGATCCTTGAACCTTTGAGCAAGGAAATATGTCTCAAGGTTATACGACCATCTCGGAATATTTTTATAATAATCTTCCAGGTACGGATTATATGTGACCGACTCGAATCTAGGTGTCCAGCCATAATGCTCGGCCAGCATCCTGGTAAGCGTGGTCTTCCCACTGCCGATATTTCCAGCAACACCAATATGCATATCAATGAATATTATATATTCCCATTCAATTCTATTCCTTCCTCATCCTCAAAATTCTCATCCTCGCCCGGCTCGTTGAAAGGCTGGAGGAACGGATTATTCGTTCTCTCCCGCGCTATGGTCGATTTTCCGCCGTGTCCCGGAAGCACGTCAGTGTCCCCGGGCAGACCCATGATCTTATCCATGATGCCGACGATAAGCTTGTCATAATCCCCTTCAAGAAGATCCGTCCTGCCAATCGCCCCAGCGAAAAGCGTGTCTCCAGTGAATATGACATGACAGGTTTCTCCGCTAAAGCAGACCCCGCCAGGAGTGTGTCCAGGAGTGGAAATGACCTTGAAAGCAGATTTGCCGAAACGAAGAATGTCGCCTTCATGAATATTCTGCGTCGGGAAAGAGACGTCAGGAATATTCAGGCCCGCCCCGGAAGCAAACTCCGCATCATGGCTGAGGATCAGCTTGTCTGCAGCATCCATGCATACAGGCACATTCCAATCCTTCAGGACACGAGCCACGCCAAATATATGGTCGAAATGCCCATGCGTCAGCCACACTGCCTTGATGGAAACATTCACCGAGGCAATATATTCCTTTAATGCTTTATATTCAGAATCATCATAGCACCCAGGGTCCACTATCACCCCCTCCCCGCTGCCATCCCACACAAGATAGCAGTTTTCCTTGAAAGGGTTGCAGATGAAAATTTTAATATTGAGGTTTTCTTCTGTCATGAATATTTTGTCTTTTTACAAATATAATGAATTGCGCCTAATCCATATTTTTCGTGTCCATGCAGATGGTGACGGGGCCGTCATTGAGCAGCTCCACCTTCATGTCGGCACCGAACACCCCTGTCAGGACAGGCTTCCCAAGAGCCGCAGAGAGCCTTTCGCAGAATTTTTCGTAAAGCGGAATCGAGATTTCGTGAGGTGCGGCACCAATGTAAGAAGGTCTGTTGCCATGCTTGCATTGCGCCATGAGCGTGAACTGACTGACGACCAAGATTTCTCCGCCTGCATCCAGAATGGAGACGTTCATCACGCCTTGCTCGTCAGGGAATATTCTCAGATTCACGATCTTGCGCACGAGATAATCGATATCGCTTTCGCCGTCATCGGAGCCGATTCCGACGAGCACGAGATAGCCTTTGCCTATCTTGGATTTCACTGCCCCATCTATCGTGACGGAAGCATGCGACACACGTTGAATTACTGCTTTCATATTCAGTTCGTAAAGTTAAGGATTTGTCCGCAAAAAAGGGAATTGCTAAATTTGCCAGTCCTATGAAAGATAAAAAAGAATATATCGAAATACGCGGTGCGAAGGCGAATAACCTCAAGGACATAAACGTGGACATTCCACGCAATGAGTTCGTGGTCGTAACCGGTCTTAGCGGCAGCGGAAAATCCTCGCTGGCCTTCGACACCATTTATGCCGAAGGGCAGCGCAGATACATCGACACGCTCTCCACCTACGCCAAGCACTTCATGGGCATATTGGAGAAGCCTGAAATCGAGAGCATAAACGGACTGAGCCCTATCATCGCCATAGAACAGAAAACCACAGGGAACAACCCTCGCTCCACCGTGGGAACGATTACGGAAATCTACGATTTCCTCAGGCTGATGTACGCTCGTGCATCGCGTGCCTATTCTCCGGCGACAGGAAAAGAAATGGTCCGGTACACTGACGAGCAGATCGTGGACCTGATCATGACGAATTTCAAGGACAAGAAATGTTATCTGCTAGCTCCACTGGTAAGAGGCCGCAAGGGACATTACCGTGAGCTTTTCGACCAGCTTCGCAAACGTGGCTACACAGAAGTTCGGGTTGACGGGGAGATAAAACCGCTGAACGAAGTCGATGCCTTGGATCGTTACAAGGGGCATTTCATAGAGCTTGTGGTAGATAAGATGAAACCATCAGGAGGAGACCTCAAAAGGGTCCGAGATTCTGTTATGACTGCCCTGAACCTTGGCAAGGGCTCTGTAGCAATGCTGGAATTCGGTTCTGACAAGTTGCAACACTATTCGAAACACTTGGTGGATCCTGAGACTGGCATCTCTTTGCAAGAACCTGCTCCGCATTCGTTCTCGTTCAACTCACCTGAGGGTTACTGCCCTCACTGCAAGGGACTGGGAATGATCGTGGACGTGAATATGGACACAATTATTCCGGACAAGAATGTTTCAATCGCTGATGGCGGAATAGTTCCTCTCGGGAAGGTTCGAGAGACACGTAAATTCGACATAATTCGGTCTATAGCAAGAAAATACAATTTTTCGCTCTACGATCCGATTGCCACCTTGCCAGACGAAGTAGTCTCACTGATAGTGTTCGGAAGCGATGAACTGTTCAGAGTGGGTGACGGAAATATGTCAGAGATGGTTTCCTTCCCTGGAATCGTGGATGACATCGATGACAAAATCGTGTGCCCGGTGTGCCATGGAACACGTCTGAACGAGAATGCGCAGTACTTCAAGATAGACGGGAAAACCATCTCCGAGGTGGCTGCGATGGAGATGACTGAGTTATATTCATGGCTCCAGACTCTGCCTTCCAAACTATCGGAAAGGGAGAATACCATCTCCAGGGACATATTGAAGGAGCTTTCTGAAAGGGTGAAATTCATGCTGGACGTCGGCTTGGACTACCTTTCTCTCAATCGCGCCACAGGCTCGCTCTCAGGTGGAGAAAGCCAGCGAATCCGTTTGGCCACTCAGATTGGCTCCAAGCTGGTTAACGTGCTGTATATTCTTGACGAGCCATCCATAGGACTGCACCAGAGGGACAACCACAAACTCATCAATTCACTGAAAGAGCTGCGAGACGAGGGTAATTCCGTAATGGTGGTGGAACACGACCTGGAGACGATGCTCAGTGCCGATTGGATTGTTGACGTTGGGCCAGGGGCTGGCGAGGAAGGCGGACGAATATGCCTGAACGCTCCTTTGAAAACTTTGATGAAGTATGACGGGGAAAAGATTCCGAGCGGGCTGGACAAGGACACTGCATCTCATTGCATATTCGGGAAATCCATCACATTGGACTATCTGCAAGGCCGGAACTCCATTCCTGTACCTGTGACGCGCAGGCCTGGCAACGGGCTGTTTCTCGGCCTCAGGGGCGCAAGCGGGAACAATTTGAAGCACGTGGACATTGATTTTCCATTAGGTTGTTTCATAGGAATCGCCGGAGTGAGCGGAAGCGGAAAGTCTTCGCTCATCAACGACACTCTGATGCCGATCCTGAAGCAGAAATATTATCATTCTAAGCAGAAGCCGCTTCCATACGATTCAGTCGAAGGCATCCAGAATATTGATAAACTCATTGAAATTGATCAGAGCCCAATTGGGAAATCGACCAGATCTAATCCGGCAACTTTCACCGGGGTTTTTAATGACATAAGGAGCCTGTTCGAAGACACCCCTGATGCGAAAGTGCGTGGCTTCAAGGCTGGAAGGTTTTCGTTCAATGTGCCTGGCGGCCGCTGCGAAGCTTGTGCCGGGGCCGGAATAAAGGTTATAGAGATGAACTTTTTGCCAAGCGTGAACGTTGTCTGCGACGAGTGCCGCGGAAAACGGTACAACGAGGAAACGCTGGCTGTTCATTATAAGGGCAAGAACATTAGTGACGTGCTTGAGATGCCTATCAGCGAGGCATACGAGTTCTTCAAGCCGATTCCGAAAATCGCTCAGAAACTGAAGGCTCTGGTAGATGTCGGATTAGGATACGTGCATCTTGGCCAGTCCGCAGTGACTCTTTCGGGTGGAGAAAGCCAGAGGATGAAATTGGCTGCAGAGCTTTCTAAGAAGGGCACTGGGAACACGCTCTACATCCTAGACGAACCTACTACCGGCCTGCATTTCGAGGATATAAAGATTTTGCTTGGCGTACTGCAGCTGCTTGTCGATCAAGGGAACACAGTAATCATCATTGAGCACAATCTGGACGTGCTCAAAAGCGTGGACTACATCTTCGACCTTGGTCCAGAAGGCGGGCGGAAAGGTGGTCAGATTGTCGCCAAAGGCACTCCGGAACAATTGGCGGCAGACCCGGATTCGGTAACAGGCCCGTTCTTAAAAGAAGTCTTGTAGCAAAAAGGCGCACCCGTTAAAGGCGCGCCTTAAATATATTCGTAAAAGACTTTATTTAATCTCCCATGCGAGAGCTGATGCTCCGAGGATGGCAGCATCGGACTCTTTCAGGGCAGTATAGAGCAGCTTCACCTTGTTCCTCCAAAGAGGCAGCACATTGGCATTCATTGATTTCTTGATAGGCTCGTCAAGATATTCCCTATTCCTTGCTACGCCTCCGAAAAGAATTATAGCCTCTGGCGCAGAAAATTCAATGAAATCGGCGAAAGCCTCGCCTAGAAGGGTGCCTGTGTAGTCGAAAATCTTCTTGGCCAGGTTATCACCCTCGTCAGCAGCGTCTTTTACATCTTTTGCCGAGATTTCCTCGTAATTTCTGAGCAGAGATGGCTCATCTGTCATCTCAAGCCACTCGCGAGCTGTTCTGGCTATTCCAAGAGCCGAGCAATATGTCTCAAGGCATCCTGTCTTGCCACAGTTGCAAAGACGGCCGTTATGGCGGACTAAAGTAGTGTGGCCAAGCTCGCCAGCGAAGCCATCATGGCCGTAAACGACTTGGCCGTTGATGACGATACCACTTCCTACGCCTGTCCCTAGAGTGATCATGATGAAATCCTTCATTCCTTTAGCTACTCCGTAGGTCATCTCTCCTAGAGCAGCCGCATTTGCGTCATTCGTCAGCTTGACAGGAATGCCACCCATTGCCTTCTGAAGCATGTCAGCAAATTTCACTTTGCTTTTGTTAGCCCATTTCAGATTTACGGCATTCTCGATTTCCCCGGTATAGTAATTTCCATTAGGAACACCCATTCCGATTCCACGAATCCTGCCTGCTACATCAGCATCCTTAATGATTTGTTTCAATGTTGCCGCGAGATCATCTACATATTGCTGGGCATCAGTGTAATTTTCCGAACGCATCACTGTCTGCTTCAGCACTGTTCCCATCATGTCGACTATGCCGCATTTAGCGGACTGCCCCCCGACATCTACTCCAATAACAAGATCTTTATTCATGATATTCATAAATTAATTTTCTGCTCTTTTAAGAACCTTGGAACCCATAAGGGCGAACCAGAGAATATATGCTATTCCAATCAATATGACGACATAGCTCATCAGATAGCCAGCTCCGTCTGCGACCGCTCCCTGAATAAGAGGAAGAATGCCGCCACCGCAAACCATGACCATGAAGAGTCCGGAAGCGAGAGACGTATATTTGCCAAGTCCTTCAACTGCCAGGTTGAAAATTGCGCCCCACATTACGGATGTACACAGGCCGCAGAGGATGAAGAACATCACGCCGACAGGAATCGCCTCGAGCGAGAAGCTAAGCTGGGATGTGATTGCAGGGAACCTGACCGTAGCAGAATCGCCAAGGATGATGCCAAGAAGGACGAATATGATGGCAACAGAACCAACGACAGAAAGCATAGCCTTGCTGGACACCTTTCCGCCAATCGCTCCACCAATCAAACGGCCGCAAAGCATGAGGAACCAGTACATTCCGACGATAGTTCCAGCGACTGCCGCAGAAAGGCCTACGCCTTCAGATGTCATATAAAGGTTAGCGAAGTTAGGAATTCCGACCTCAACGCCGACATACAGGAATATGGCGATGATACCGAATACGAAATGCCTGAATGAAAATGCACCGCTGAGTTTTGGCTTCTCCTCTGCCGTCTTCCCTTCTGCCGCTGCTGCTTTCTCAGCCTCAAGCTCTGGCTCAGGAATATGAGAGAAGAGGATGATGAAGAAGGCTAGTGCGAATATGCCCATGGCAATGAAAAGCGCAGGATTAGCATCTGCAATCTGAGTATCCTTCGTAACGTCGCCAATCAGGTATCCGACGAACACCGGGCAAATCGTCGCAGCAAGAGAGTTGCAGGAACCGCCAAGCTGGATGAGCTGATTGCCTTTGTTTCCGCCGCCACCAAGGGTATTGAGCATAGGATTCACGACAGTGTTCAGCATGCACATGGAGAAGCCTGACACGAATGCTCCTAGAAGGTAAACCCCGAAACTGCCGGCTTTACCGGAAAGGAAGGTGATTCCTACTCCGATGAAACCCACAAGCACTGCAAGCAAAGCCGTGAATTTGTACCCCTTCTTAGAAAGAATGATGCCGGCAGGCACGCCCATGAATGCGTAAGCGATGAAATTCGCCGCATTGCCGAGCTGAGACATGAAATTCGTAGCCGAAAATTGCTGTTTAACGATTATTCCGAAAGGATTCTGAAGGCCTGTCACGAATGATATCATCATGAACAGGAAGAACATGATCGCAATGGCTAGCGCATTGCCTTTTCTTTTTTCTGCCATAAAGCTGAGTTTTAATATTATTAATGATAAATCGCTTTCTCTTCGCTTCAGAAAACAAATTTACTAAAATTTTCTTCTTAAAAAACCAAATGGCATAACTATTATTCATAAGCGTCATTACTATCCCCAAGCAGGGAGGATTGCTCAACTTCGCAAAACCAGGCCATCTGTGCAAACATGCCGTCTAATCGCCCAAAACGCATATCACAGCGACCTGTGATTGTTAATACTACGCCTTGCGACAGGTCTCGCAGAACCCTGTCGAGACATGCGGACCTCAAGCGCAGATAAAGCGGAACTAGCAGAACCCTGTCGAGGCATGTGCCCCTCAAGCGCACAGAAAGCGGCATGTCTCGACATCGATGCCTCCCAAGAGCCACGTTGTCGACCGACACCCCTTTGCAGAGCCTCTGGAAGGATATATCCCGACAGCACATTGCGAAATTCCACAACTCTCATCCTGAACGACCACCACTGTTCTTCCTAAACAACCTCCCTGTCATCCCGTACGACCCACCACGTCATCCTATATTTGCAGAGATAAGATATAGGTAATGATGCAAAAAACAGTTGGTGAATGGTCTCCCTATGAAGCCGTTTTCCGATGTCAATGCGGTACTATTTCTTTTTCTCTTTTTCTGCATTAAAGTGCAGGTACCATTTAACGAAGTTTTTATGATGTTCTACCGAGAGTCCTCTATGAACCCCGAGGTTGTCTTTCAGGTGTCCGAAGAAGGACTCGAGACCATTCGTTGTTTTCGGCACATTCGGGTGGTCAATGAACTTGAACATATCCGGTAATGCATGCCAGATATGATAATATGCCTTCCTGATATAGTCATGAGTGTATGATTTCTGTCCGGTGGTCGGCGAGATTGTTTTCTCCTTCAAAAAGTCAGCGTATTCCTCATACCAGTTGTGCAGGCATCTCTTCCAGTATAGCTCGTCATTATGCGTTTTCATGTGGCTGATCTGGCATACCAGGCGCCTCAATTCAATCCCGGCGGCGCTCTTGGGATGTTGTGTTATCCAGCCAAGGCATTCCCTCTCGATGTGTGCTAGACACCTCTGCCTTATTGCATTAGGACAAGCATATTTCACAGCTCTGATGATGTCTGGCCCACCATCTGAGGTTACACTTTCTATTCTGACCCCCATCCTTCTTATGGTCTGCAGGTCGGTGATGATCTCCCATTCTTTCTCGTCGTCCGTCGGCCGGTAGAAGAGCGTGGCCTTAATGTTATTTGCTCTATAGACGACCAGGCAGACCTTGTTCGGGAACCAGGTCCCGTCTATCAAAAGGTTGACACCCTCCCTCCTACTTACCTTCCATGTTGGAGCCTCTTCAAGGTATTCATAGAACCATGTCTTCAACTGCCGTATGCTGTACCCGCTCAACTCCGATATCTGCTCGATAGTCTGCTTCCCTTCTACCCACCAGCGGAACCAGACAAATCTGTTCTTGTGGCTGACGTCCTTTCTTCGGGCAGTAAACAGGCTTCCGCAGTTCTTGCATTTATATCGTTGATGACCACTCTGCTTACCCCATTTTATCGTATCCAAAAAGCCACAATATGGGCATCTTTCTCGCCTCGATTTTGCCATAAAAAAGATAGTTTGATGAAACGCGTTTCATCAAACTATCCATAAATAATTATATATCAAAAAGTTTGATGGTATATCACCAACTACTTTTTGCATCTATACCATTATATTCGGCTGCAAATTTATTTCATAATATCGTAAGGGCATTTACGAAAATCTGGCTAATTTTTGTAAGAATCCGTCTGGAGCCTACACGGAGCCTTGTCAAGAAGGGTACATGGCGGGCAAAAAAAACTGATCCGAGCGGAAGAGGCTGGATCAGATAATTTCGCGCCAACATCAGACGTAATGCGGCTATGTGATGATTATCACCGTGGATGTTTCAGGCGCATCAGCGTTTTGCGTCGAAGAAGGCGAAGTGTCCGGGGAAGAGGCCAGCGGTGGCCTTCCATTTCAATGAATATGTCGCATCGTAGCACATGATGCTGCCAGGAGTCTTGCTGTCTGCGGCATCTCCTATGAATATGTCGCCGGAGACGCCGTCAACTGCGATGGAGTAAGGATAAGTTATGCCCTCGGGCAGGCTATGTTCTGAAATGTTGCCAGAAGCAGTGTTCGCCATGTATATTGAATATGTCTTCTTGGCTCCAGGCGTCCACACCCACTCATCCTGTGTGCCGATGACGTAGATTTTGTCATTTGCGGCATCGTTCCAGAGGCGGGTCCCGACCCTTACGTCGTCATATTCATTTACTTGCTTAGTCGCAAGATTTATCCTGGCAAGCCCAGAGTGCACGCTGTAGTAGTCCCCAAGGCTGCTGACCCACAAGTCCCCGCCGGAAGCTACGACGTCTTTGAGATTTTTCTGCGAAGGCAGTGAGATTGAACCGGTTACCTTGAATTCGGCCTGGCTTATTATGGAAATCGTGTTCTCGTAACCACCTGGATTCACCCCGCCGGAATTGGCCACATAAAGGTTTCCTCCGCTGAGCGTGATGCCCTCTGGCTGATAACCCACGTTCACGGTATCTTTGACTGTCTTGTTAGACAGCCCAATGCGGTAAACTGCCCCTTTTCTGGCATCGCCGCCATAATAGGCGCCTGCCCAAGAAGTTACGTAGGCATATTCATTGTCGAGAACAATGTTTCTCGGGGTAGGCACTTCGAGCGTGGCTATGTGCTTCTCGTCCCTGGCGCTGACTATTTCAACCAGCCCGGAGTTGTTCACCACGATCCAGGCTTCGTCGCCGCGAATAGCGATGTCGTTGCCCACGTCACCCAGTCCGGCGGAAATCGTCGGATTCATTTGAGAGAAAGAATTTCTGACATACTTTCCGTCAGAATAACGGAAGAAATCCAGAGTTGAGTTGTTCTGCCCGTATGAACCTTCGTTCAGCACGAATAATTTCACGTAACGGGCATCTTTGTCACCTGCAGTGACTGTCTCACCCGCAAGGGTCTCGTCCTCGGAGGTGAAGGATGATGTCTCATCCTTGTCGCATCCCAGCACCACCAGTGCCAGAACGCAGCTGAAAATCAGCAGTGTCTGCTTTTTCATTAAGCGAATATGTTAAAGAACTTTAATGGGTGCGAATTTAAGCAATCAGAACGAATATTCAATGCTTGCGATGACATTCGCTCCTGGCATAGGGTAGTTCAGCACGATTTCGTAATGCGTGTCGGTGATATTGTTCACGTTAAGACGGCAGGTGATATTTCTGAAAGTCTTTGAAAACCTCAAATCCAAGGTGTTCCAAGCATCGATTTCATAATCTGTCAGGTTTGCCGAGGAACTCCAGCGTCGCCCTGTGACCATCCATGCGGCATCGGCCCTCCAGCCGTGCCAGGAAACGTTCATGGAAATAGTCCCTGCGTGTTTCGGAATGTAAGGAATCTGCCCTTTCCATGTAATGCTTTCTCTGTCGGTGAAGTCCATTGCCCTTTGAAAGGTGTACTTAAACAAGAAACCCCACTCTACTACCGCAGAACCAGACAGTCTCCAAGTCGGCTCTATTCCGAATATCCTGGTCTGGCCGATGTTGTACATTGACCAGCGGAACTGGTTAGAAGTAGGCACGGCTACTATTTTGTCCGAAACCATGTAGAAGTAGGCATCAATCTTGGCCTCCGAGAGCACCTCGCCAAGGTTGTCTCGCCTGACGGCACCTAGGTCAAATTGCCATGCCTTCTCAGGCTCAAGAGAAGAATTCCCGACCATAGTATAATACAAGTCGTTGAAAGAAGGCATCCTGCATGTTTTCTTGACGAACCCTGAGAGTGTCCAATGTGCATCAGGCGAGAATCCGAATGTAAGTGATGGGGTAAAGAAACTGCGGATTTCGGAGTCTTTCTTGAAACCGCCTTTGTTATTGGAAAACCAGTCTGCCGCAAAAGCGTACAACAGATTGAGTGACATGCTGAGGCGTTCGTCGGCAACGGCGAAGGAAACGGCATCCCAAGTGCTAAGCCGCTTCGGCCAGGCGAAGTCGCGAAGGTTTGCGTCCAGATAAGAAAATTCGGCATCCTGAGCCAGTCCGATTGAATATTTCCCATTGCTGAATAGATGCGAATATGTCCCATAGGCATTGTGCTGCCTGTAAGTGTTGTCTATAGGAAGCGCCCCTGGGTCCTTGAAGGGGTCTGTCCTGTACCGAGTGTAGTAGAATGAATATTTTCCAGCGGCGGAGCCCTCTGAACCCCAATTCCCTAGGTCACCGTATCTCTTGGACCATTTGCCCTGCAAGAATGCGTCCTTGTCCATCTGGCGGTCGGCAGTCGTTACCTTAAGGCGTCTTATGACAGGCCCCGGGAGGCCCCGCTTGGAATCGTAGTACCACGCTCTCAGGTTCCAGTACGAAGATCCACGATGATAGAAACTGCCCTCGACCCTGAAGCTGCGCAGGTCTGTGTTCTGGCGGACCATTGTCGAGTCGAATATACGGAAATGGTAGCGGCCGTCGGCGTAGAGATAATCTCCGATGAGCCTCAGTGAATTTTTATCGCTGAGCTTGCGCTCGTATTCAACAGTCGGCTCGAACGTGCCAAAAGCTCCGCTACGAACCCTAGCCGACATATTCCTTACCTTGCCCACCTCGAATGATGGCATCGCTGAAACAAGATGCACTGCGGCTCCTGAGGCATATTCTTTAGCGCTCTGAAGCCGCCCGTCCTTCTGGGCGTTGTAAAGAATCACCGCATCCAGCCCGTCGGTCGAGAACCTCCCTAGGTCCACTTGCATGTTCTGGGCATTGCCGACCTGCAGTCCGTCGATGAACACGCCAGTGTATTCGCTTCCCATGCTTCGCACATTCACCGTCTTCAGTCCGCCCAGCCCGCCGAAATCCTTTATCTGTACCCCCGAGAATGAGCGTATGACATCTGCGATGCCGGTCTCAGTGCGAAGCTTTTCCCTGCTGATTGTGTCTCCGGATGCTGATGGAAGAGGTGCCAGCTTCAAAGCCGGCGGCAGTTCCTGCGCAGCAAGATGCATTGCCGGAATAGCCAGGAGGAAGACCGTTATTGTGAAGAATTTACGCATTCTGTGCGCAAAGTTATCCAAAGAAATTGAAAGAGTTGCAGGATTTGCTATTTTTGCAAAATCAAAAAAAATAAGACGATGCAAATCACGTTCGACCTTATAGTTCAGATAATCTCCATCCTGGCTCTCGTGACCGGGATTCCATACATGATTTTCGAAGTGCTGCAGAAAAACATAATGTGGTACTTTGGTTTCTTTACCGGCATAGCCTGTGCTTTCACGTTCGGCGTTCAGTCCAACTGGGCAATGATGGGCCTGAACATCTACTATACTGTGATGGCCGTTTGGGGCCTGTATCAATGGAGGAAGGACTCGGCGAAACTCAATGGGAAGTCGGACGAATTGACGATTCATCTCAACAAGATGTCGCTTAAGACCTTCCTCTGGAGCATGGCGGCAATCTTGGCTCTTTCTGCCGCCCTGATTTGGATTCTGAAATTGCTGAATGGAAGCAATGTGGTTCTGGATGGCATTTCCACTGCGCTTAGCATCGTGGCCATGGTCTGGCTTGCAAAATCCTACAGGTATCACTGGTATCTGTGGATTCTCGCAGACACGCTCCTCACCTTCATGTGCATTCTGGAGCAGAGCTGGTGGATGGCCCTCCTGTACTTCGCCTATGTGGTAGCTTCCGTCATTGGCTTCGTTCTGTGGAAGCGCAAAGGCGTGTACGTGAATGCTGGTTAGCTATTTCTTCAGGAGCTTCAACAGAATGCCTTCCATCACCTTGTACCCATCTAGGTTCGGGTGCACGGTGTCTTTTGAATATTTCGACGAAGTCATTCCTGTTTCGTCCTGTAGAGCGGCGGCATAGTCTGCCAGCCTGTAGCGGCGATTCTTCGCCAGCTGACGGATCTGGTCGTTCAGCCAGAGAGCCTGCTCGTGCATATTCGTCAGCTGCGGCCTCCATGTAGGATTACCGGGAGTCGTGGTGCAGAGCACGACCTTGATTCCGTATCTGTCCGCTATGTCGCACATTGACACAATATTCAGAAAAGCGTCTTCCACATCCACGTAATTGTCGTTATGGGCAATATCGTTGATTCCTGCGAGGATGGCGACATATTTAGGATTGAGTTCAACCACGTCCCTTTGGAATCTTGCCAGCATGTGGGAAGTGCATTGCCCGCTGATTCCGCGACCTATTAGATTGTTATCAGAGAAGAAGTCTTTGTCGCTGCCGTACCACCCGTCTGTGATTGAGTCGCCCATGAGCACGGCTAATGGCTTCTTGGCCCCTTTAGACTGGGCTTCGAGAACCTGCCGATTAGCTTCCCCGTATCGAGCGAAATTTGCCCAGACCTTTTCTTGAGAATTCACATTAATAGAAATTAAAACGGCTGCAGCCAAGAATAAGAATAACCTTTTCATGATATTAGTTTTAATCAAAAGCAATTGGTAAATTTAATGAATATGAATTTGAAATGGAATACCAATCCAAAGTATTATATTTGCTAGCTATAAATTTTTCAACGAATATGATCCTTATCATAGAAAGTGGGGCAACCAAGACAGATTGGTGCGCCGTGAAGGACGAGGAATCGCTAGTGAATGTCCGCACTGCCGGCATGAACCTCGCTGTGATGGCAGAGCAAGCTATCGAGAGCATAGTGGACGAAGCCTTGGAAAAATTTAAGGATGCAGGAATATTGTTCCCCGGCGATTGCCAGGTGCATTTTTATGCCGCCGGGCTAATCGTGCCAGAAGGACAGAAGGTGCCTGATGCAGCTAAAGGCTTAGATGGCGTATTCAGAAAAATATTCCCGGACGGGGAAATTGAATATGCTTCCGATCTGCTAGATGCGGCTCGTGCCGTTTGTGGGCATAAGCCTGGAATTGCCGCCATTCTTGGCACTGGGTCGAACAGCTGCTTCTATGATGGCCGGAAGATAATTAAGAACGTGCGTTCAGGCGGCTTCATCCTTGGTGACGAAGGGGGAGGGGCAAGGCTCGGCAGAATATTCATTTCTGACTACATAAAAGGCCTGGTGCCTGAAGAAGTCTCAAAGGATTTCTATGAAGAGTTCGGCGCAGACTATATGAATATAGTGGCGAACGTTTATCGCGGAGAAGTCCCTTCAAAGTACTTGGGCAGCTTTGCACCGTGGCTGCTTGACAGGTACGATTGCAGCGAGTATATTCGTGAAATAGTCGATGGCAATTTTAAAGATTTCATTGAAAGGGCATTAAAACAATATGAAATAGATAAATATCCTGTCGGCGTCGTCGGAGGCTTCGGCTACGCCCACAGGGCCATATTCATGAAAATCGCGACGTCTTACGGAATTAGCATATCTAAAATAATAGCTGCTCCGATTGAAGGGTTGGTGGAATATCATCTAACTAGAGATTAAGTCATGGAAAACAGAACTACTGAACAGGCATCTAATTACAGCAATCTGGACAAAATGTCCACCGAGGAATTGCTAGAGGCCATGAATGCCGAGGACAGAACCGTTCCAGTGGCTGTTGCAGGCACTATCCCACAGATTCGAGCCCTAGTTGACGGCATCGTGGAAAGGGTGCCGAAAGGCGGCAGGGTGTTCTATCTAGGGGCAGGCACCAGCGGTCGGCTGGGCATAGTTGACGCATCCGAAATACCTCCGACTTACGGGGTGCGGGACGTTTTCATCGGGCTTATGGCAGGTGGCGACGGTGCAATCCGAAATGCCGTGGAAGGCGCCGAGGACGATTCCGAGGGTGGATGGCGCGACATGCATCCGTTCAAGCCTACGGTCAATGACGTCGTCATTGGAATCGCTGCCTCCGGGGGCACGCCTTACGTTGTGGGCGCCGTTAAAAAAGCCCGTTCCGAGGGCATGCTGACCGGCTGCATAACGTGCAACAGAGGCTCTGAATTAGCAAAGGCGGCAGAAATCCCGATAGAGGTTGTCGTGGGGCCGGAATTCGTGACAGGGAGCACCAGACTGAAGTCCGGAACGGCGCAGAAACTTGTTTTGAATATGATTTCGACGACTGCCATGATTCGTCTCGGCCATGTGAAGGGGAATATGATGGTGGACATGCAGCTAACGAACCATAAGTTGGTAGATCGCGGCACTAGGATGATCATGAAGCAAACTGGGATAGACGATTATGGCTATGCCCGTAAGCTATTGCTGGAATATGGCCAGGTAAGGGCTGCGGTTGAGGCTTGGCAGAAAGAGAAAAGCAAATGAATCCGAAAGAACAATATCCGTCCAAATTGCTCGAAGATGCCGTGGAGGCGATAGGCTCTTTGCCTGGGGTGGGGAAGAGGAGCGCTCTGCGGCTCGCCCTGCACCTTCTTCGCCAGCCCTCCGAGAGCGTGCATCATTTCGCAGACGCAATAGTACATCTGCGCGACGACGTGAAGTATTGCAAGGAGTGCTGGATGATTTCTGATGACGATGTCTGCTCGATTTGCTGCGACAAGTCTCGTGACCATAACGAAATCTGCGTCGTGGAGAATGTCAGGGATGTGATGAGCATAGAAAATACCGGTCAGTATCATGGGGTTTACCATGTGCTGGGAGGCATAATCTCTCCGATTGATGGCGTTGGCCCTTCTGACCTTACAATTTCTGAGCTGGTTTCCAGAATAGAGAGGCTTGTGAAGTCTTCGGCCTCAGAGTCTGTGGAAGTCATAATGGCTCTCAGAGGGGATGTGGAAGGGGAGACGACGGCCTTTTACATTTATCGTCAGATTGAGAAATTCGGAGTGAGGGTGTCTTCTTTAGCAAGAGGCCTCGGTTTTGGAGATGACCTTGAATATGCCGATGCGCTCACGCTTGGCCGTTCCATCACTGGCCGCCAGCCATTCAAGCCAGAATAGCTATGTGGCTTCTTCAATCAATGCTACTTGCCCTGTCGCTCTGTGCCGACTGTTTCGCAGTCACTACCTGCTCCAGCGTAACACTGAGAGAAATATCATGGAAGAAGGTCGCGCCCATAGCGTTTGCGTTCGGCTTCGTGCAGACAGCTTTCATCGTCGCAGGCTGGCTGTTCGGCGACATATTCGTAGGCCTTGTCGAGCATATCTCTAAATGGATAGGCTTTCTCCTCCTGCTTTATGTCGGCGGCTCCATGCTGCTGAAAGCCATTGTCAATAAGGAAGAAAAGCCCCTGGAGCTCTGTGGCCTCAAGAATGTCATTCTTGGTGCGATGGCCACGAGCGTTGATGCTCTGGCCGTTGGAATCAGTCTCTCGATGAGCCAGCCTGAGGCACGGTACCTCATATCCTGTTTCGGCTCCGTTTTCGTCATAACCATCATGAGCGTCATCGCTGGAATGTACAGCGGACAAGCTTTAGGAAAGCGCCTCGGCCGAATCGCCGAAATCATAGGCGGCATAGTGCTGATTGGAATAGGCATCAGCATTTTGATATGATATGGTCATCAGTTATTCGATTAGGTTTTGTTTTTGATTATTTTATGATTTTATTTGCATCGAGAAATCCGGAATTCCGGTTCTTGCATTATTTCCCATTCTAAAATGCCTGATTGCGATGAAGAAAGTTTCTTTGCAGGACATAGCCGATAAGGTTGGCGTATCACGGTGTACGGTTTCTCTCGCATTAAGCGGCAAGGGGAGGGCGAAACGTGTGAGCGAGGCTCTTTGCGACAAGATCAAGCAGGCAGCCAAGGAGATGCATTACGAGCCGAATGAATTAGCAAGGAGCCTGCGCACGGGATTGACTAAAACCCTAGGCGTAGTCATCGCCGACATCTCTAATGAATTTTTCGGAGAGCTTTCCTATCATATTCAGAAAAGGGCAAATTCGCTCGGCTACAATATCATCATCACTAATTCTGATGAAGTTCCGGAAAAGATGCTTGAATCTATCCGTCTTCTGATTAACAGACAGGTGGACGGTATCATAATGGTGCCGACGAACTCGAGCGTCAGCATCGCGAACAGGATTGTCTCGCTCGGAATCCCTTTTGTGCAAGTGGACAGATTCATTCCAGGGCTGAACGCTAGCTATGTGATCTTGGATAATTATAAGGCATCAGAAGCCCTCACGGAAAAGTTTTATGCCGAAGGATGCCGAAGAATCGCTATGGTGAAGCATAAGACTTCTGCTCTCAATGGCAGATCGGAGGGGTATGAAAAATTCATGAAGGATCACGACATATATGACAAGGAACTCGTATTCAACATAAGATACTCAGATGAGGACGAAGACTTGAAGGTGGCTTTGTGCCGTCTTCTTTCTTCGCCCAAGAAAGTCGATGCAGTGATATTCCAGTCGCATGAGTTGTTCCTGAATGGAATAAGGTACATTCGAGATAGAAGAGAAATCAAAATCGCCACATTCGATAAGAGCGCAGCCTATGCCATCGTCGATTTCCCTCTCACGTTCGTAGAGCAGCCAATAAAAGAAATGGCTTACTCTGCCGTAGACTTACTTGTCGGTCATATTAATGGACACAAGGACGTCGAGAATAAGGTTTTTGAAGCAATCATTCGTGAATCTTGACACCGAAATTTTTTTATAAAAATAGTTAATCGATTAGGCAAAACGAATGAAAAATATTCTATCTTTGTGGAAGAAAATTGTCGGATTTGTTTCGACTATATAGTTAATCGATTAGGCAAGGATGTTTTTGCTAATATCTTATAAACACAAACTAATAATGGATATGTTTTTTGAAAAGTATCTCAAATTTTTCCGCTGCTTTTCCCTGCTGATTTTTCTTCAACTGGGTTTTCTGACCGTCACGGCGGAAGCAGTAACGCAGCGACAGACTATTTCAGTGAATGGCGTAGTCGTCGATGAGGGAAATGTACCTGTTGCTGGTGCCTATGTTGTCGAGAAGGGCACTGACAATGGGACATCTACTGATTCTGATGGTAAATTTTTACTTACTGTCAGCAAAGGTTCTGAGTTGACCGTATCCTTTATGGGTTTCGTCTCACAGACGATACCAGCCTCCTCAAGTGTCCGCGTGGTTCTGGTTCAAGACAACATTTACTTAAATGAGACTGTGGTCGTCGGATATGGAACTCAGCGTGTCGCCACGATTACTGGAAGCGTGGCCCAGGTTAATTCTGATAAACTGAACGTCGTCCCGGTCACTAACACGACCCAGACACTTGCCGGCCGTCTTCCAGGTCTCATCACGAAGCAAACTTCCGGCCTTCCCGGACAAGACAATGCTGGATTCAGCATCCGTGGTTATGGCAGTCCTCTAGTTATCATCGATGGAGTAGAGGGTGACCTTGCGTCTCTTGACCCAGGTCAGATTGAAAGTATTTCCATCTTGAAAGATGGAAGTGGTTCAATCTACGGAGCGCGAGCAGGAAACGGAGTCGTCCTCGTGACGACCAAAAGCGGTGTCAATCAACCTGCCCGCGTCTCTGCTAACGTATCTTGGACCTTCCAGAGCAATATCGTAACGACCCGTCCGGCTGATTCATATCAGAGAGCATTGTATCAGAATGACATCTATATGAATAAGGGCGGTGAGGAGAGTCGCAAGCCATACCTTGACGAAGAACTGGAACTCTTCAAGAAAGGGACCAACCCTGAATATATGAACACAGACTGGTATGATGCCGTAATTCGCGAATTCGCTCCTCAGCAGAATCATGGCGTGTCGATTCAGGGCGGAACGGAGAAGACGAAATACTTCGGTTATTTCGGTTATAATCGTCAGGAACTTCAATTCAAATTCAATAGCGGACATTATGATAAATACAACTTCCAGGTTAATTTCAGCACCAAGGTGTCAGACCAGCTGGAAGTTGGCATGAACATGCAGTACATGAGAAATGACAAGGATTACCCTAGCGGAGGTGATCTTTATCAGGATGGAGTTAATTTCTGGCAAGGAATAATTTACTCTGCCGACCCTCGCTATCCACTTTACCTGCCGGATCGGACTTTGCTATCTTATGCAAACATGCAGAATGGATCTCCTTTGTGGGCTGTTAACATCGACAATTCCGGATATTACCGCAATTGGAACAATAACATGAAAGTGTCGGGATTTGCTGAATATAAGATTAAATATGTTGATGGACTTAAGGCAAAAGCAAGCATCATGTACATTTACAACAGCAACTTCTTGAAATGGATGCACAAGAGAGGAACTTTTTACACTTATGACAGAGGCTCTGACATATATTCTTATGCAGGACAGTCAGTGGAGCCGAGTTCTCTGCGTGAAGACCACGGACAGGGTACCAATCTCGTGCAGCAATACTCTCTCAACTACGATAAAGAATTCGATGGCCACTACATCAGCGCAATGGCTATGTTCGAGAGCACTGTGAACCATAACAAGAATTTCTATACGAAAGTCCAAGACTTCAAGACTACCATAATTGAAGAAATGGTTGCAGGAGACGCTTCCACCGCAACGAATGGATCTGGGAGCAGCGACTATGGCCGAGAATCTGTCATAGGCCGAGTGGATTATAACTACAAGGATACTTATATGGTTGAAGCTACAATCAGAGGAGACGCTTCTTCCAGGTTTAAAAAAGGGTATCGCTGGGGATGGTTTCCAAGTGTTTCAGCAGGTTGGAACATAAGACGTGAAAACTTCATGCAGTCTGTTAATTGGATGGATAATCTCAAATTACGCGCTAGCTTTGGATCTTCGGGCTATGATGCAGTAGCTGATTTCAACTATCTGACAGGATACGCTTATGATTCTCCATATACATTCGGGGAAACAACTTATATGGGACTTGCTTCAACAGGACTTGCGAACGAGAAACTTACATGGGAGAAGATGTATATTTATAACGTAGGCATCGATTATTCTTTCTTCAATCGCAAACTCTATGGCAACATAGATGCCTTCATCAGGGACAGAAAAGACATACCTGGTTACCGGTCTGCCTCTTTGCCTGACACTTTTGGCGCATCGCTGCCACAGGAGAATCTGAATTCAATTCGCACGAGAGGCTTTGAGTTCACGATTGGCACTTCTGGATCTATCGAGGATTTCAACTACGATATAAGCGCTAACATTTCTTGGTCAAGGTCGAAATGGACTAAATTCGATCAGGCAGAGGAAAGCGATCCTGACAGAAAACGTCTCTATACGGTTGAAGGCAACTGGACTGACAGACAGCTGGGTTATAAGACTGATGGCTTGTTCGCTACTCAGGAAGAGATAGATAGCTGGGGGGTAAGCGTCGATGACCTTAACAATGACAATTCTGTCTTTGCCCCAGGAGACATCAAACTGGTGGATAGCAATAAAGATGGAGTCATTAACTGGAAAGATCAGGTCGTCATCGGGAAAGGTAGCACGCCGCATTGGATGGCTGGTCTTAACACGAATTTTGAGTGGAGGGGGATAGATCTGTCATTGTTGTTCCAAGGGGCATGGGGATACACTCTCAATGTGAACTATGATTCCAATACATCTTCATATTGCAAGCTTTATTACGATCATGTCCATAACGCAGACCCTAATGCTATCGTCTGCAGGCCTAATGGTGCTCCCACGAATGGCTGGGCATCAGATTTCATGTATAGAGATGTCGCATATCTTCGTCTGAAAAATGCTTCCATTGGATATACACTACCATCCAGAATTGTGAAATACGCAGGCTTGGAGAAGGTGAGAATATACGTTGGAGGCATGAACTTACTCACTCTCAGCACTGTCGGCAAATACCACGTCGATCCTGAAGCAGGATCTACCGTCGGATATGCATATCCGCAGCAGTACACTTTGAGTGTAGGGGCAAATATTGTGTTTTAAGACTAATGTTTGATATTATGAAAAAAATAACATACACATTGACATTGCTGTTAGCTATTATGGCTGCATCCTGCTCAGACGTACTGGATCAAAAACCTACGAACAGGTATACTGATGCTCAGGTATGGCAGGATGAATTTCTTATCACAAGCCATTTGGCCAATCTTTATGATATGGCTGCCTTCATGATAAATGACGCTATGGCTCTATATGGAAATTCTCCCGTGAACGTCGAGTTTTCCAGTGCAGCGAACTGGAATTTTAATCTGGGAGTCTCTGCAGAAGGAGAGGGTTCTGTGCATTCGATCACGGCTGCCGATGAATGCAAATATAGCGGTCGCGGAGCTCAAGCCAACTATCTCGACCTAAAATATTACGGGCTTCAGAGAGATGGAATATATCTTCGATGGTGGGCGAATGGGTATTATCTCAATCGCCAGTTGAATCATTTCATTGAAAACATCGAAGATTCTCCTGTAAGCAATGCTCGGGAGCTTAAATCTGAGGCTCGTTTCATAAGAGCTTTCAACTATTTCGCAATGGTGAAGCGTTACGGAGGCGTTCCTCTGATAACGAAAGAAACCCCAATCGATGCATCCCAGGACGAACTTTTACCTAAGCGATCCACTGAACAAGAGTGCTACGATTTCATAATAGACGAACTATTGGACATCGCTGACAATATGTTAGAGAAGCCTGAAGCTGGAAGAGCAGGCAAGGGTGCCGCTCTCGCTCTTCTTAGCAGAGTCGCTCTTTATGCTGGAAGTATCCAGAAATATGGCTCCGTGGCACTAGATGGTCTGAATGGAATACCTCAGGGATCTGCTATGAACTATTTCCAGATATCTGCTGACGCTGCCAAGAGAGTCATGACTGAATGTAGCTATTCTCTCTATCAAGGGGCAAAAGGGGATTCGAAGGCAGAAGTGCTTCGTGATATATTTTTGGTCAAGGATAACTGCGAGGCAATTATGGTTAAGCGCCATCAGGGCGAAGGAGGAACTCAGTACAGATGGTCATGGGACATTTGTAATAGTCCAAAGCCTAACGCATGGTCTGTGGGGCAGTATATTCTCCCATACTATGATTTCGTTGAGGAATTCCAGTTCAAGGATGGAACTTCAGGGAAAATTGATCCAGATGAATTAACGTCCCGCTCTTGGAGCATGGATGAGTTTATCGGCAGCAGAGACCCTAGGCTGAGCGCTTGGGTATGGACAAATGGCTCGCCATGGCCTGGTGCTGTCGGCAAACCTGTTTTTGACGATAATACGATAAGCATGTACGATGGGATTCGTCTTGCTGACGGAAGTATTTTCCATAATGTGACGACTCCATCCTACGAGGGCGTGATGTGCTATGGAGACCAGATGAACGAGTTCAGAGATAGAGGAAACCTTCATACCGGTTTCGGTGTTCGAAAGTATCTCGATCCTGATGCAGACAACATGACTTGGTTCATGTACTCGACTACTGACTATCAGATATTCCGTTACGCTGAAGTCCTTCTGAACTATGCCGAGGCTGAATATGAGTTGGGAAATTCGGTGGAAGCTTTGTCCGCAGTCAATAAGATTAGAGACAGGGCCGGCGTTGCTGAATATTCTTCAATTGACATGGACAAGATACGTCACGAGCGCGAAATCGAGCTTTGCTTTGAAAATCACCGATATTGGGATTTGCGTAGATGGAGAACGGCAGTGAATGAATTGAATGGGCCGCATACTGGAATTAACTACTTGCTCGACTGGGAATCATATAAGAATGGAAAACCGAGGTTCTGGCTTGAAATCAAGAATAATATAGATAGCAATGTGAACACTCCTACGTTCCCTGAGAATAATTATTACATGCCTATTGGAAGCGGGACAATCGCCAAGAATTCAAATGTGGTTGAGAATCCTGGATATTAGAAAAATATGATTTGCGAACTTTCAATTTAACGAGAATATGAAAAATTATCTTGTATTCCTGATCATTGCAATATTTGCGACAAGTGTATTGTCTTGCTCAAAGAGTGATTTAGGCGGACGGCAGACGATCCATGGAACAATCACGGAAGAATACCTGGATGGCTCTAACTATTATTGCTGGGGGAATGGCGCTTCGCTGAGTGTATTCCCGGGAACTACTGACAATATAAGATACGACCTGAGTTCCGGGGCTAAATCCAGAAAGGGTAAATTCAAGGCACAAACCGATAAATTGTCCGGATCTTCTATAGATGCTACCATCGCAGTCAGCCCATATAACAGCGCTGCTTCCGCATCAATGGCAGATGGCGTGGCAACGATTAGAACAACCATGCCATCTACGATAACTTTCTCCGAGGCAGGGTATTTTGATGCAGGTGTCTGCCCGATGATAGCTATCACAGGGAGTAATTCTGACGAACTTCCTTTCATCTGCCCTCTGGGTGGAATCTCTTTGAAACTGACAGGTGAGGCTGTTATAACGAAGGTCGTAATTAAAGCTAATGGTGGGGAGCTTATCAATGGCGATTTGGTCATCACGGCGTCAAAGGATGGCGTGAAATCTGTTGAACTGACGGGCGGTTCTTCTACTACGACTATCAATTGCGATCCTGGCATACAGCTAACGAAAGTCGCAAAAGATTTCGTGATATTTCTCCCTTATGGGACATATTCGGACGGCTTCACAATCACGTCATATTCGGCAGATGGCGATGTTAATGTCGCTTCGGCAGTTGGTGCGAGAAAGGTCGCAAAGGCTCGCGTGCTGAATGTCTCTCGTCAGCAGTTCGTCAAATATTCCGATCTCAATGCGTCAAGCACGCAGAGAGCGAATTGCTATCTCGTCAATTCTGCTGGAGGGTATTATCTAGATGCAACTGTGAAGGGCAACGGCGCATCTGGCCTGCATGAGACATTCAAGGATCAGGATCCTACCCTTTCGCCCTCTGGAGCAAAGCTTATCTGGGAGGAGGTGACCGGCTTAGTCACAGGCGTGACATATGCTGACGGAAAAATATATTTTGCTTGCTCTGGCAAAGATGGGAACGCCTTGATAGGCGCTACAGACGATTCTGGGAACATCATCTGGAGCTGGCACATCTGGAGTACCTCAGTTCCTGCTGACATTACTCTCGGGAATTGGACTTTCATGGATAGGAATCTTGGCGCAAGTTCCGTTGAGGACCAAGGCTTGTATTTCCAGTGGGGAAGGAAAGATCCTATCTCGTCAATATTAGGTTTCGACGACGGGCATGGAGAGGGTAAATATCATCCTGTTGAAGGAGGTCCGTCAGATAATGAGAATGTCAAGAATACGATAGCTTATTCGGTAGCGCATCCAGAAGTTTACCTTAGGGCTTCGAGCCGTAACAACGATTGGCTGCTTGATGCTCCTCAACGCCATTTGTGGGGACTAGATTTCTCAAGTGAGGGGCTGCCGGATTACGCTCCGCTGAAAACCATTTACGATCCTTGTCCAGTCGGTTACTGCCTGCCTGCCACGAATGCGTTCGCAGCTGGATTGGATGCCGGAAAGGCTAATGCAGGCTCCTACATAACTTTGTACGCTGGCGCTTTGAAGATCCCTGCTTCTGGGTTCATCTACGCTGGTGGCTACGGATGGTGGGGACAGGACAGTTTCGCCGGTTTGTGGTCTTGCTCCACGTCTTGGGGAAACCCGGACAATGGCTTCAGGCTGAAAGGAATTGACGATGCTAGAGATAATTATGACCGTGCGACAGGACTCCCAGTGCGTTGTGTCAAAATGCAATAACTAAAATTTGAAATGAAAGAAAGACTGTTGACAATGATGACTCTCCTTGCCATTCTCGCAATCATTCTCGTCGTCTCATGTGGCGGGAGTGGCAGCG
>Ga0256406_1001795_pt1 | contig 32992 bp, 24 predicted proteins | sample RumenRJG_03DNA_FD_185986 | JGI IMG/M metagenome (GOLD analysis project Ga0256406, IMG submission 185986) | Bovine rumen microbial communities from Lethbridge, Alberta, Canada - RJG_03 | ecosystem: Host-associated > Mammals > Digestive system > Stomach > Rumen | place: Canada: Alberta | collected...
TATAAGCGTAATTCTCAACTGCACGCATGAGAACATTATCTATAATGCCAACATCAACAGCATGCGTATAAGTGATAATAGCGCCTTCATGCCATAGTGCTAGCATTCGCTGTATGCTATCATATGCTTGCATGAATGCATTATAATCAGGCTCAGCACTCATTATACGCATCTGCTCAATAGCTGGATAACGAGCAATATATGAGAAAGGATCAACATCATTATTATTATAAGTATTACTCATAATTGACAGTATCTTATCAGATGGTTTCCAGTGCTGGATATAATCAGCAACCTCATTCGCATCAACATCATTCTTGCACTTGCTTATCATTATGATTCTCATAACATCAAGCTCACCAAGGCTCATTTTCAACCCAGTTTGCAAGAACCATTGCATATTATTCCAACTCTTAATAACACTAGCATGTGATAAATTATCAATGAACCGCATTGCATCCATGTAATCATCATCAGCATGGAATGGTTTCAAAGCACTGATGGCTTCATCATTATCAACCCTTAGAGTTGGTTCAATGAATGATAACAGTATGCAACGAGGCACACCAAGTGCCAGCATCCATGATGAACCAGCTGAAGTAAGTGCCAGTCTAATGACTTGCATTGCATACATGTAAACATACTTGGATGCATCACCACCATCACTATCAAGATAGTGAATAGTATTATCACTATCACTACGGGTTAGTGTGAAATTATTATCAAGCGCTGTGAGTGCTTGTGTGAATGGTGTGAGTTTAACCGGGTTCACTAGTGCGATATGTCGTATGAATGATTCACGACCATTCTTATCATAACCAGTGGTTAACCATTTAAGAAACCTTGCTGAACGCTTACCACGCATTACAACACAATTATTATGCAATGAAAGCTCATGACAAGTATCAAACCACTTTATTAAAAGTGAGAGTGATGATGCATTATCATCCTGTGTACCAGTTGTTAGCATTGTCGCATTATCATTCATCATGCTATCAATGCTAGCATATTAGCATTATTCACACAAGCTCATCGTTCAAATCATGCCAGTCAATCCTACCAAGGTAGCTGGCTTTGATGCCATAACCATTATAATTAATATTCTTATTCTGACCAATATAACGAAGGAATGAATCAAAAGTGGTCATACCATTAACAACTGGCTGACATTCCAGTGCATTAGTATGCTCTATGAGAATGCTTGCAAGTTGTGAGTCATCATTCTCAAGTGCTATAACATTCACTGCTTCATCAGGTTTTGTTTCTTTGATGAACCTGGATAGTATATCATCAAGCATAGCATTATCAAGACAGAAAATGCATCTTCTGGTACCATCGTCATCCTCAATGGTTATATTATCCAGTAAACCCCGCTCCAGTGCTTGCTTAGCTACAGCGAGTAATCGTTGCTTACGAATGTTAATGTCATCAGTCATGCTATCAATGTTATCATAATATGCCATGAATCCAAGTAATGAATGAACTAGTAAATGGATTATTACTAATCATTCACTGGAATCATAGTAGTGCTGTAGTGCTGTTTGTTAATGTTTTGCAGTTTTTAAATGTTTACAGTGTATTACAAGATTTGTTAACAAGTGCTAGCAGTGTTAAATTAACTGATTATTTATATACAAAAACTTAATACTAATTATGTATATGATATGTTGACATGCTGCTAACATGCATACAACGGTGATTAGCTATTATGAAAATTGCTAGCAGCATGTCAACATACTGCTAGCAATTAGATAAATTTTACTTATTTTTTAATAGTTAACAATGCTAAAGAATTCATTTGCTAATTCAGTTGAAGCCACAATGCTAGCAAACTGTTAGCATTACATTAGCTTGCTAGCATTAATCTTCAACTGCGAATTTACAATTCCTTAGCATAACAACTGGTTTACCATTATTAAGCTTATTATCAAAACCAGCCATGTATGCTTTACTTACCTTAAAAGTATCAGTTGAATTAAAGTCATTAGGTGTTCCTTTAATGAAAGTCTTATAACCAGCACCTGTTTTTATATCAGACATTATCAGTAGTGTAAGAGGTGAACCATCAGATGTTTTTTTAACAAGCCTGCTACTTGTAATTTTGCATTCTATCTTATAACTGGAATCAACACTACCAATAGGATTATACCTTAATGCGGTTATAATGTCATCATTTGTTCGCAGCATGCTAGGATGACCTTTAGCCCATGCATCATACCTTGATTGCAATGTTTTCATGTGTTCAAGAGCACCATTCGGGTCAACCGCGCACATCTGCCTGACATCACGCCCGATTTCATTATGATAGAATTGCTTCTCACCATAATCCGATAAATAACAATTAGCGCATGCAACATGTCGCATGTAAGCATTGTAAGCATCAGGATTAGCCTGAACAAAATCATGCCAACGCTGATCCTCACTTGTTTTCACAGGTTGGATAAGAACAGCATCAGATGGATAACAACTCAATCTTCTTGAGTACCCGGAACCCCTGCAATCAGCACAGACTTTACTCCTTTCACTTCTATTCTCTGGAACAGTATCATCTTTACCTGAACCATGGCAATAGCTACATTGCTCAGCGAAATACAATGTCGGGTGCTTGTTGATATCATTCCTATCAACTGACAGTGCATACGAGTAATCACCCATTTTAATTGGATTCATACTGATAACAGAATTATTATCCCTTTGCTTGAAAAGCGGATAATGACTATACTCACCATCTGACATGTTCAGAGGGTCTGGCACATCATCATGCGAGCGTGCATAATCAACCACTTGTAGACCCATACCACCCTGTTCAAGTGATTCTTCATACTTACGCCTCTGATAACTTGCTACTTGATTTTCATGTGCTTTGGTTGCTGCCTCAAAAGATGAAGCGAAGATATCATTATTACCATGCATTCTACATGGTGTAGTGGCACATGGTACCATCATTCCTTTTGATTCAGAATAATGCCATGAACGACCAGGTGATATAGGTTTTACTGATTCTGCTTTCTTTTTACCAAAAAAACCAAACATGAAAACTCCTAACTAAAAATCAATTATTATAAAATAAATCTATCTATAGAACAACGATAACATATATTAATAGTAAATACTAAAAATACTAAAAAAAATTGATTATGAATAATAATGCTAATGATGATTTAAACCGCCGCGCACACGGTCAATGGATGACCAATGGTAATCCATTCTATACTGAAGTATTCCAATCATGGATGCATGCGATCATGCAATCAAAACCACATGGTGTGAACGCATGTGAACCATACGCAGGCGCACTCGGATTAGTATCACACTTAAGAGATACAATGCCACTAACCAAAAACATGATAACATGGCACGCTTATGACATTCAACCTGATAATGCTAACAGTGAAGTCAATGATGTTAACATTATACAAGCTGATACACTGTATAATATACCAGGTGCACCATATGATTTAATCATTACTAACCCACCATATCTTGCAAGGAACAGTGCTCGTAGGCGTGGTTTAGAATACCCATATGATACTGTTTACTCAGATTTATACCAAGTAGCACTCAATACCTGTTTGGAGAATGCTGACAATGTGGCAGTGATTATACCTGAATCATTCATTACTAGCTCATTTGATAAAGCAAGATGCGAGGCTATCATATCATTGAAAGCAGGATTATTCACTGATACTGATTGCCCAGTGTGCTTAGCATTGTTTACTTCTGAAGCTAATGCATTCATGCATCCAATTAAAACAATGATTTATGATAACACTGGTAAGTTAATTGGTTCAATGGATTACCTTAAAGAACAGTATGATAATATACTGCATGTTAGCATGAATCCAATTAATCTGGTTTTCAATGATAAGCATGGTGATGTTGGTTTGCATGCATTGGATTCAAATGCTGGTGAGTCGATTTATTTTAATCGTGGTTCAGATGATGATATACCACCAGCGTCAATTAAAGTATCATCCCGTGGTTTAACCAGAATAAGCCGTGCTGATGGTAAACCAATTACTGATAATCAGATTATAAGAGCGAATGAGATACTTACTGATTGGAGGCATGCTACAAATGATGTTTTCATGACTTCATTCAAAGGATCGCGTAAGGATGGTAAGTATAGGAGGCGATTATCCTTCAAGGAAGCTAGGTTAATATTACAAAAAGCAATCAGTGAAGCATGACCACCGACCGTATTATGCTTGCATGAAGTGAAAGCATAATGCTTGCATGAGTGAAAGCAGGTTTGGTTGATAGCACTGATAATGATAGTTTGGTAAGCGTAATAGAAGATAAAACTTATTGTCAGCAAAATGCTTACAAAAAATGTAAACAAAACCACCAATCATCACATCAATCCAAGTGTGATGATTGGTGGTTTTTAGTGTTAACTGTATACATGTAAACCATGCAGGTATAAATTTACATTGCTTGCAGTAATGCGTTCATATTTGTATCGAATAATCCAGTCGTGGTAGCAATTAACCTGGTACCGTATGATGTGTGCAATGCTTGCATTGCATGATAAAAATCACCACTTATGCCAGTTTTAGCAAAATTCCTTCGCTTCTTCTTATAATAATCACCATCAGCTAACAATACTACTATAATATTACTACTTGTATTCAGTGTATCAGCATAATCAGCGAATGACATGAGATCATTACGCTGATTATCCTGACCGCCACCTTCATCAGAAGTATACTTAGCCATAACCCAAACCTGGTACTTCCTACCACTAGCACCAGTAGTGCTTGCAATGAAATCAACTGACTTCAACTTCTTACCATTCAGTATAGGTATGAATTTATCATCAGGCTTACTAGGCAGGTCAATCCAGTTAGAACATGAAAGCGAGTTCTTTGATAGCATTGTGAACTGTGCTTTCTCTTGATAACCAGTCCTACTGACACTCTTATTTAGAATGTGCCTGCAAGTTAGTTTATCATTAGCACATGATATGAGAACATCATGAATTGATGATAGTGTATTCAATGCGGCGCTTTGTAGTCGTTTGATAGAATTATCATCATCCTTCATTAGTGAGTTGATAATAGTTTCATCAGTTTCACCATTATTAAGCATTGTTTTGATTCTATTATGCCATGCATCTGATTGCTGGCATATTTCTTTTCTCATTTCTTGTTCTATCTTATTATAATCAATTTCAGTTAGAATTTTTAATCACTTCATTTTTACTTTATTTTTCACTGATTACTACGCTTAAGTATTTATAAGCAATCACCTAGCAATCATCTTTAAATGAAGATTCACTTACCAGCATGGTGTTAAAACATGTTAACAATGCCAAACACTACTAGGTGCTAATTGCTAGTGCTAAATTAGTGCTTACTATTAGTGCTTGCAGTGTAAACATTCTTCACATAGTTGCTGTTAGTGCCAGCAGTATAAGCATTTACACATAGTGTTTGCATATTGTAAGCAGTATTCACATAGTGCTATATAGTGCTTACAGTGCAAGCATTCACTGCATTAACTATTGGCTAAATAAAACATATAATTAGTTCAATTTTACCAGTAAATTTCACACGCGCTGTATTTGGATTGCATACAATTGTATACACTTCTAGGTAAACCTTATGTCTAACACCAGCATGGATGATAACAAATTGTATACAGCTTATCAGTTTTTACTATTGTGAACACTGCGCTCATATGTAGGAATAATTCATTGCATTGCAATGTATACAATTGCTTATTGGTGTTAATTAAAAGATTGTAAATAATAATAATTATGACTAACATCAAGCCTGATATTGAGATACATCACCACTAAACAAAAACACTGATAAATCAACGAATTAACTACTCAACAGTGTGCTTATCGAAAGCCATGGCTCACAACAAACGATATTAATAAGTAAGAAGTGAAGTAAGCAGTGAAAAGAACAGAAAACATGACTTATAATAGTATTAATTGATATTATTATGATGAGTGAATTAACAAGATTGATATTAATCTTGCGTGTAATATCACTGTTAAAGGTAAGCAGAACTACCTCTCTATGGTAGGACTGTGTAGTGGGCTAATGGCAAGCCCCATGAGAATAAAGTTGTATAACTTCTCAGGAAACTCATACACTATATGTATCAGTATGCCATGAATGCAATTGTAATCATTGGTAAAGTAGTTAAATATATGAAATGAGCCATACGAGCGATTCGTATGGCTCACATGTATTCAGTTATTTAATCATCTTCATTATCATCATCAATCGGGCGCTTATTGAGAATTTCATCAATAATGCCCTTCTTAAGGCATTCATCAGCTGTGAACACTGTTTCATGCTGTGTCAGCGCTGTGATTTCATCTCGCTTAATGTGAGTATGCTCAGCAATGCTATCTTCCAGCAGCCCTCTTAATCGGGTTAGTTCCTTAGCTGAGATAACAATGTCAGTGGCTTTATCCTGCTGCGCACCCATTGCTGGTTGACGTAGAATGACACGAGAATGTGTAAGCATTAGACGCTTAGCACCATTCACCAGTATCAGGCTGGATGCACCACTGCACTGACCAAGGCATACAGTGGTCACTGGGCATTGAATGTAATTCATAGTGTCAACAATGAACATTACACTGTCAATTGAGCCACCCGGTGTATTCAAGTAAATGGTCACACCGCTCTTGGAGTCCTTTGATTCCAATGCTAGCAATTGTGCTACAACATTACCAGCGACATTATCATCAATTACATCATTGATGAATACTATACGGTCACCATAGAGTATGTCAAACGGGTTAGTGTAATGATAACCGTAAGCTGTTTTCTCAGCGATTTGTGGTAAATAATTGCTCATATCAGTGCTTACCTCCAAGTTCATCTAGCAGGTCATCTTCGTCATAATCATCGAGGTCATCATCTTCATCATCATAATCATCGATGTCATCATAATCATCATCAGCGAGTTCATCATAAATGTCCTCAATATCCTCAGTCTGGATAATGTTCTCAACATCATCCCATCGAATCATAATATAACTATTAGGATTCTTCTTCTCTCTGATACCAATACCAATTTCACTTACTTGGTACCATCCGGGCAGTGCAATCTTGTGAATATAATAATCACCACCATCATCAATCTTACCATCATCATCAACAATTACAGAGGTAATAATGAAAAGAGGCTTACTGATATCAGCACCCGGTGCATACTTATTCATGATATCTTCATTCAGAGAATCATAATACTTATCATTCTTCATAATACTAACTTCCTTAACCTTATTATAGTGAGCTTTTATTTATAAGAGTTTAGTGAACTATGAGTCTTTTTTATTACTTCTTTCTTGCAGTGGTCGTGGTCTTACGATTCCTACCAGTAGTAGTTTTAGTGCCAGCATCAGTGTTATCAGTGCTTGCATTACTATTAGTAGTCTTAGACTTAGATGCGGTCGTTCTCTTACTAGCAGTCTTCTTACTATGCTTATTGTCAGCACTGTCAGCAGTAGCAGTGCTGTCAGCAGTAGTAGTGCTGGTATTAGGCTTGACACTAGCAGCAGTGGTTGAAGCATCTGAATCAGACTTAGTATCTGTTGATTTCACATCAGGCCAGCCAGCGTTATTATTAAGCTTAGCTAGTAGTTCATGTTCATTGTTAACAATGGCATCAACGAACCCATAATCAAGTGCTTCTCTTGTAGTATACCAATGGTCATACTCATTATCTCTGAGGATTTCATCAACACTATGATTAGTCTGTAGTGCTGTGATTTCAGCCATTTCACGCTTCATATCAGAGATTAGCTCAGCTTCAATGCGCACATCAGTCTCACTACCTTGGATACCACCTGATGGCTGATGCATGAGAACCCTAGCATGAGGCATTAGGAATCGCTTACCTTTAGCACCTGCTGTCAGTAGGAATTGACCCATTGATGCGCACATGCCAACACCAATGGTGACAACATCATTACCAATGAAATTCATTGTATCGTAAATACCCATTCCAGCAGTGATTGAACCACCCGGTGATGAAATATACAGGAAGATATCCTTCACTGGGTCTTCACCATGCAGTAAGAGTAGCTTGTTGATAACCTCATTAGCGGTTTTATCATTCACTTCATCCTTTAGCCAGATGATGCGGTTATGCAGTAGTTTGTTCTCAATTGATTCAGGTGTGTTGATGCTTGCTGGTCTGTTATCATTCTCGTTAGTGTTCATGTTAGCAATACTAACATACTAATCAGCATCATGCAAATTACCAGATGATTTATTTTTATATATAGTATGAAAAATATAACTAGATTTAATGAATTGATATACTTACTAAGTCAACTGGTGCTTATACTAGATTAACTAATATGTGAAAAATTAATCAAAATAAGGCAGTGATATAATTGCTAATAAATACATAAGAAATTAGAACAACGAGTTAATAGCATTCATACTTAAAATATTGCTAAATGGTACAGATGAATGAATTATTATAATTGCTAATTCATGCTTGCAATTTGTAAGCATGAATTGCAAGCATAATAAATAATCATGTATGAAGATATACTTAGTAATTCTGATTCTTTTAGATAAATATATGCAGTGAGTTAGGATTTTTGCTAATAATCAGATATAGAGGTATGATAGGTAGTATGACTAAAATTAATGATGAACTAGTTGTTAAGGTTATTAATGAGTATGGTAGGCTTCATTCACTGCCACAGAATCCATTCGCTGTATCAGACATTAATGATGCTATGAATACAATTGAGAGTAGGTTTAGCCTTACAAATGATGAAGCTATAAGTGTATTCAATCGTGCTAGTGAATTAGGATTAATAGAGAATATTGATGGTATTATCCAACTCAGTAAGCCTTTATATGAGTAATCTTGATTCTATTATGACCTGCACTACTTTACCAGCAGCATCAGATATGAATGCATACATTTGTTCACAAATTCACCAGCACAATCACCACCAGGTTACCAGTTAGCAGCAATTATAAGATTTAACCAGTTATCATAATCAGGTAAGTAGGATAAAGCTATTATAGTAGTTTTAACTTACATATACTGTGCGCATGTTAAAGACTTACATATTCTGTGAGCAGGTTAAACTTATAGATTTTATACAGCTATCATTAGAATATGTGAATACAATTGATAATAGCGCTGGAATGCCACCTTAGAGCTACCATCAATGCGGCTGGTTAGACCAGAAACCAATGCAATGAAAGCATAATTTTTATACTTGACTTGCATTATTCTTGTTATCATGTTAGCATTGTTAACAGTTAATTAACAATATATAAGAAACGGAGGCACTGCATTATGATGCAGGTTCATATTTCAGGTGATAATCCTAAGTTCGTTGATGGTGAGAAAGAAAAGTTCACTGAGTATGCTGATAAGAAAGCAATCCGTGTGAATAAGCTGTCAGATGCCAATGTACTACATGTTCACATTGGTTCAGAAGGTCGTAAAGTTAAAGTATCAGTCGATGTTGATGGTAATAAGAGAACTGATGGCGTTGGAACCACTGCATTCAGTGCTTTAGACCGAGCAATTGACACGCTTGTTGAGCGACTGCGTAAGGCTAATGATAAGCGTTCAGATCATCATGCTGAAGCACCAGTAAGCTATGATGATGCTGTAATTGAGTAATTGATTACATTTATTGCTTACAATTTTGCTAGCATGAATATAATTAGCTGTTTGTTTATACTACCTAAACTAAATAGTATAATGCTTGTTTGCTTGCTAGCATATGTAAGCATTTTATCATAGTGTAAGATAGTAGTTGAGAGAATGATTGTGAATTAATCATTCTCTCTTTTTTATTAGTCTTTATGAATTTTTAGTATTCTTGGTAAAAATTTGTTTATTTTTGAGTGATTGATTTTTGCTCAGAATCGATGCCATCCAGAACGGCTGATTTATCAAGGCTGCTGGATGACTGATTTCTTTAAAAATGGTAAAAATCGCGTTTATGACTAACTACTCATAAAATAGGTAAAATTGCTCTCAGAATCGAAATCAGCGTTTTTATAAATCTTACTATAATTTTGTATTCACTGCGCTATAATAATAAATAAAAGCTTGCATTAAATTATAGCTACAAATCAAATTATGAGTAAATCCAGGTTAATGTCATCAAGTGTAATCAACATGTAATCACACAATGAGGTTAAGTTAAACTGAGTTGAATTAAGTAAGATAAATTAGTCAGGCTATCAAAAATATGATTACCTGTTGACACTGCTAGCATAATGATAACAATAAGCTAAGAATAGTATGGTTTCTTAAGCTAATAATGCTTAACTAATGCGCTCATAACTAACTAACTAACTGCACTCACAATTAATTAACTACAATGAACTAGCTGATATATAAAGCTAATGTGCCTACTATCGCATGATTAGCACACAGTCTTTAATCATGTGAGTATAAATTGTATTACATGAGTACACAATGTAAACATACTAAAGTTAATGAATTAACTAATAGCCTAACCACTGAACCAAATAAACTAACCACTAAGACTTGGTTCTTGGTTCACACTTACGGATTAATTTAACCGCAGTATTCTAATGAGAGCGTGCTATGATGATTATAAAGTGAAAATTGGTAATTCAAATTAAGATTATCACTTTACTAGTAAAGAATAGTTTCTTTTTTAGTTGAAAATCCTACGAATAGCATAACCATTTGGGAACGCATACTTCAACTTGGTATAAGTCACACCAGCTTGTGGATTCAAAGCATTAAAGACAATCGGTTCACCATCAGAATCAAAACCTGCAAACAATGCTGCATGACTTGATGATGCTATAATATCACCATAAGTAGCATGATTAATATCACTAACACCAGTACCAGCATTCATTTGATAACCAGAATAATGTGCTAACTGAACACCAAAATGAGCATACACATACATTACAAGACCAGAGCAATCAAAAGCATCAGGACCAGCAGCAGCCCACACATAAGGATAACCATTAAACTGCTTAGCATACTCTAATACTTTCTCACCCATTGGTGAATCAGGATGACTTGCAGCCCATTCATCATAATTACCCTGCTTAACAGGACTACCAGTATGCTTGCTAGCATTGCTTGCATTGCCAGTAGCAGAATTATCAGCGTTTCTTGCAGTCCTAGTTCTGGCAGCAACGCTGGCATTGTAAGCATTGACTTCATCAGAGACTTTCTTTACAGCATCATTAACTTTAGAGGTCTGATTATTCAAAGCATCAACTGTAAGGTAAACATCATTAGTCATGCCATTGGATTCATTAATGATATCCTGTAGTGATTTTCTATCATTATCATTAGCCTTACCATTACTTGAATCTAATACTGATTGAGCATTATTGATAGCATCCTGCAACTTCTTTGTTGCATCGTTCTGTTCAGTTGATTTAGTCTGAACTATGTTAATGTCTTCAATGCCACCCCAAGTTCCTTTTTCAATAATAGACCGGGATTCAGAGCGACTGACCTCACTAGTACTAGCATCACTTGCTGGCGTAAAAGAACGACTGGCTACAACAGTGCCATCAGTGTAAGCATTGATAACAGCCGCATCCTTTATATTAGAAGCATAACCACCAAGGCGGGGTTGGTTATAATTAACATGGTTATCAGCATAAACATTGCTGACAGCGGCTGTTGGTATAATCGTAGCTGCTAGTAAACCTGCAATAAGTATGTTTCTTGTTGGTGATACTATAATGGTTTTACTACCATGTAGGTTCTTACTGACATATTCTTTAGAGTGTCGTGCTTTTGAAGCCAAAATTTAATTACCCCCTAATAAATCTCATTTTTTACTACCATCTTAATAAATTTTACTTTGATAATTGCATGCATGCAAACATATACTATGATAGCACATATATGTGAACATTACACTATCGCACTGCTACTACACAATAATGCTAGCAGTGTAAGCACTTACTGCTAGCAACTGGTTCTCTCATGAGCTTATCATTCAATAATTATGAGTGCATGTGCGTGCATTTTATGAAACCATGCTATCATGCAGCTGTCATACCAAAACCACCATCAGACGCTGGTTTAGTAGGCTGATTTGGTCTAGGAGCGCGAGTGGTTGGTTTCTTGTTGAATGCGCTATCAGGTTTACGATAAGCGTACGGGTTCGGGTTAATGTCATAAATGTCATGGTCACCAAATAGGAACTTATTAATAACAGGCAGGTTATAATCACCAGCTTCATCATAGAAACGGTCATCATCCAAATACTCATCACTCAACCATGGTATTCTTTCTAACCGATAACCTGGTATTAGGAACCCATCATCACCAATGAGGTCATATTGTAATGCAATTTCAAGCATTTCATCTTCATCATCAGCGGTTCTAGCTAAGAACGGGTCTTTAATCCATTCAGGTATTGGTAGCATTGCCTCCAAATTGTCAGCACTAACACCACCTAGGTAAGCACCGAGGTCATCATTTCTTAGAATAACATCATAACCACCGCGTCTGTTTACTCTCATTATTCAATTAACCCTTTCACAGAATTATTTACTATAACCTATGAATATCACAATGAACTAGTTAGCAATATAAATTGGATAACTAAAAGCTCTGGCACAGCAATGCATATATATTCTGTGAAACATTTACTCTGTGAAACATCTAATAAAGCAGCAGTAGCAGCAGTATATTCAATGAAGGTATTTGTATGCAAATTGTTTACAGGTATGCTAACACTAATCAGTGGTTGTTTACAAGTATGCTAGCACTAGTGATTGGTGAACTACATTTAGATTGTGATGCCAGATTAGTGCTAGTTTGATTGAAGCATATTACTGTTAGCATTTGTTAACATTGTAGTGCTAGGTTTTGGTAAAGCTCGCATATATTAGCACCTATGTTGATAAATCATGTGCTCACAATGCTTACAGTGCTTGCAACAAAGTGCTTAAATCAGTATTACACGGTGGGGTTAGTGATACGCGATTGGGTTAGTGATTGGAACAGTTAGCATGTGATTGCAGTGAAAACAATTTGACCACAATAGTTTTTTTACTTTACTATTGTGGTCAAAATTCTATTAAACTAGCATTAGTTTAGTGTAATGCCAGCAAATGTGAACATGCTAGCAATTATGCGTTTTGTTCAGATAGATTCCTACGATGCTCACCCATTGCTCTTGATGATGCACTTGCACTGCTGTATTTATGAGCGTAAACCATGTCAAGCATGTCATCATATGCTTTCATCTTATCAGTATACCTGGAGTGTCCCTGCTTTGTTGTCTTACCTTTTAGACTATCCCTATGCTGATGCACTAAATCAAGGTATATTGCCATTGTACGGTCAGGAATCTTCTCATAAGTATGGAACTCATTATCCTTCGGAACATCATGTGCATGAGAGATAACATATGATGCTGCTGGTAAATAACCACTATCAGTCTTACCGCTTAATCCTTTCTTACCATCACCATAAGTAAGTTTCATTAAAGCGGCTGCATGCTTCTCAGGAGAATACTTACCATTTTCATCAAGGAAGTTAGACTTTTCAGTGTATTTCTTTACTTGAGCATTCATATAGTTTGCATAAGCCCTACGGTTAGCAGCACGACGCTTAATCTCTTGCTCACTGTTCCTAGGATACTTATTAACACGCTTACCATTTCTTAATACTTTTTCAGCTTCAATGACCTTAAAACGAGGCTTACCTGTATCAGCATCAACACTAGGATTACCCTGTATTGTATTCTGGCGTACATAATGATGCACTGAACGCATTAACGCTGATACATTGCCTTTCTTATCAAGCATACGCTTATCTCTAGGTACAACAGTTGTAGTACCATCCTTATGCTCTATAGTCCTATCAAATAATGGGTGCTTATTAGACCATGCCATTGCATCATCAGGATTAACTGCACCTGAGAACACGGCATTAGCAAGAGCAGACTGACCGCCCTTATTCAGAAGATTATCAAGCTGAGCTAACCTGTGCTCCTGTATTTTCTTACGCCTAGCGTCTCCTTTTAGTCCTTCAAGTTCCTTCGGACTAGGAGTAGTATGGCGCATGAATGATGCAACACGGGATGGCGGTGCATACTTAAGTATCTCACCACCAGAGCGTAAAGCAGCATTCTGTGTCTTCCTGCTGACATTACTGAATGCATTCTGCATTAAACGGCGCTTAACACCATCAGGCATTGTGCTTAAGCTCTTAATTTGACGATTAATCTTTTGCCTTTCAGCACCATGTGTGGTCTTCAGCTTCTTCTCTAATTCAGATATTTTATCTTTATTAATGTCCGCATATGCTGCATCCAAATCAACTTTACCATTGATAATGGCAGCAGCCTTACGAGAACGAGCGATTTTCTCTGACTTAGAAATATCCTGATAATCAGTAGTGCTAGCTAGCTGACGGCGCTCCAGTTCTAATTGCAATGCAGCTGTAGCCATGTCAGCATCAGTTGGCTCGTAAAGCTTACCATTTGCACGCATGTCAGCAGTGTTATCAAGCGCACGATTCCTGATAACATAATACGGGTCATTAGCATTATTCACAATAGACTGTTGGTCTTCAGGGGTTAGTGAATTAGCATAATCCTTAGCTGATTCATTCATTATAGTCTGATAACCATCAACTTCCATTAGCTTCTCAGCACCTGTAAGATTATACTTAGTTGATGTTCCAAGAACATTACCAATATGATTTTCAATGAAACTATTATCATCATTTGGAAGATGATGATAAACCTGACCAAGAGTCATGTTGTTAACACGATTCTCATGATTCTTAACAGCCTCATTAGCCTGCTTATCACTCAAACCCATATTAGTATTAGAGTACATGGTGTAAGCCATTGCCTCGGCTATTTTAGCAGCTTGCTCAGGGTCAGAGGCCTCAAAATCAGTACCATTATGCAAACTGCATGGATAAGTGGCGCATGGTGCAAAATCAGGACCAACTTGACCATCCTTATGATGCACTAAATGATATGACCGTGTTCCTTTACTAGTAGATACCATTATTATATCCTTAACTATTTAAGCCGTTTTATAAGGCTTAATCCATAATTACCAACAACTAATATCTATCCTGATTTATGAGAATAAATATGATATGAAAACATGCTTAACAATTGCAATCACATGATTTCATGAAATCACACTAGCATAGTTAAAACATTATTGTATACAATTAGAGCGATAACTGTTAATTAATAAGAATCCTTACTAAAAATATAAAAGCACACTGATAATGATAATTATGCATACATTGCAGTATTCTTAAATTACCAATTGGAAATCCATACGATAATCAACTTCACTTATACTCACATAGCATGAAATTTTGTATACAATTGTTCACAATACAATTAGTAATCAGAATTATTGGTTATCATTGCTAACTATTACTAATAAATAATTGATTATCATGTTAGCATTAGTGTGTGCAAAAATTAACATAAACTTGCTTGCATAAATAAACAGCATGATGACAATGTGCAACCACTAGCCTTGCATTATTGCAGTAATCTGTTAAGATGGTTGCACTTGTTAACAATAATTGCAAACAAGTGCTTGCTGTGAACTGTAGTAGCAATTTATTGAAAGTGGCACCTAGCTTTATCTAGGTGCCACTGAATTAACAATCAAAACCAAATGCTAACAATCATGCTAACAACAGTTCAATGCTAACAAACTGTGCTAAATAATGTTAGCAAGCTGCTAACAATCATATGCCTAACATGTTTTCACAATCATATGCTCACATACTATTGATTACGCAACGAGGGTCTTTATCAACAAGGCATTTCTGATTCACTTGCTTCTGAACTTCATCATACCTATCACCTAATAGTTTCTTACGCTCATCACCATTCGCATACTTACCATTAATCACTTCATCAACAATAGTGTCAGTACTACGAGTATCATGACCATTCGCATCAAGAACAGGTTCACTTGACTCTGACTGCTTCTGTTCATCAGCCTTCTTCTTAGCCTCATCCTCAGCTTGCTTCTTAGCTTCATCCTGAGCTTTCTTTTTAGCAGCTGCCTTAACCATGTCAACAGCGCAAATAGTCAACCACCTGCCATCCTTACTAACACTCACATGAACACCAGACCTGGAACCATCACTAACCTGACCATAAGTATTAGGCATCAAAGCACAAATATTATCAGTATTCTCACCAGTGAACGCACCATATGAATTACAATTAGCCTCAGCCTTGTCAACATTGTAATCATTAGCTTTCATACAAGATAGAACATCATCATCAGAGCCTGTTTTAATGGTTTGATTATAATCCATTATTGCCCTGGTTCTGTTAGCAGTGTAAATGTCAACACTACTAGTGATGCCATCACCATCAGTTTTCTTCATATTCTGTGTGATAGTGGCAGGATTACCATTCTGATCAGTGTAAATGGCTGTTAGTGTGCCATTATCATCTTTGAACCAGCCTAGGCTGCATTTATCATAATCCTCCTTATTCATGCGGCTTGTATTATAATTATAAGATGCAGCGCAATTATTAAGGTCATTAAGCATTTTATACTGTGTAACATCATTCATTATTAGCTGCATATCAGGTGTAGGTGCTGTCATGTTAGTGCCTTCAGTGGCTTCAACATCTGATGAAGTATCACTAGTAGCACTACTATTACTGGTATCAGTATTGCTGGCAATGTTTTTCAATTGTAGGACATTATCAGCTCCGAAGCAATCATAGTAAGTACCATAATGAGTGTCAGCATTGTCAGCGTTTGATTCTGATGATGATTCTTTTGGTTTATCAGATGGTAAGCAAGCATTCTTATTACGGTCTACTTTTATTTCTGATAGTTTAGAACCATTATTTTGTTTACTTGCACTAGTATTATTACCTGATTCCTTATGAGCTGGTAAAATACGGGATATCTGACCTAATGCTGAATCAGGTGTAATCTTACCCTGGTAATCCATTACTACAAACCACACTATGAACCCAAGTGATAATGCTACTAATAATGCAATGATAAGCACGATTATACTATGCTTTGATCCTTTATCCATAGGTAAGAAATATCTTATTCTATTACATCACATATTGCAGTCATGTATATACATGCTAACATTATTTCATAAAATTCGACATATACTCGCACTAAACTTCTATCATCACCATTAACCTATGTGAGCGCATGTCGCATTCCAATGAGCGCATGTTTACATATCGCATGTCGCATATACCATCAACAGATTAATATGATGACACTAAATAATTGTATACAATTGCTAGCACTTAACTGTATACAATTAACAGAAGTCACCTAACAACCATTACCACCAGGTAATTGCTCACAGTGATAACAGAAATGCATACAAGCAAGTCGAATGATATCATGTAGTAGGATACGGTTTCTGAGAACGAAGATTAAAGCCAAAACCAGTCAGAATGAAACCAGTGGCAAGGCGCATGGCGTACAATTCGGATTCTCAGTAGGCGGGCGAGAACCAAGCCGCCGATTGAGAGAGCATTGAACGCTAAATTTTACCGTGGTTATTTTCATTGACTGATTATTATCATAATCGAATATTCATGACGCGGCTGGACTAGCCGCGTCATTAAACGCCCGTTGGAGGCGATGTAAGACGAAGGCTGGCATGTTACCAGTCGCAACGCTAACGCCAATGAAGCGGGAACCCACCGAACCGCAAGGCTCCATTAAGCCGAACGGCGTAGGAATCCCATGACTTTAGGCATGGGAGGATGTCAAAACCTGGCACCTGACTGGAACCATACATCTGAATGAATACATTGGATTTCACATAGCCAGAATTATTGTCATCAAATTTGTTAGCATGTGTGCGCAGTGCCATGCATTGTGCAATGGTGCTGGTCATAGACATAATGTGGTGTATAAAGTCAAGTGAGAACTGCATACATCATATAAGTGATGACTGCATACATGTATACATATAAGTGAGAGCTATATACATGTATGCATTTACTTTAATGTATAGTAAATCGATAGCGTTCTTAATGATAAAAATTCTAAATCTACTATTATTAAGTAGGTTTTTATAGTGTTTATTTTATTATTATTAACAATTAGTAAAATAATCAATTATTTGATTAACAATATGAATCGCTGAATAATTTTAACAAAAGTATACCAGCAGTCCTAGTGATTGTTGTAAGCAATGATGATAATGTGAAAGATATAACCAACACCCCTATTGAATGATTGCAATTGTTCACATGTTGATTACATGTGAATATATCTGAGTGATTTTGCTATTGATGCTGGAAACACTCTATTAAAATACTTACCATTATAATTAGAACCAGATTCACTAGTTAGAACATCACCATTAGGTGAAACATACTCAACAATGGCTACATGACCATAAACAGGACTTGAACCAAATGAACCAGCTGTGAATGATATAACATCACCCGGTACAGGATTACCAATTGAAGTCCAATAACCAAGGTTCTGAGCAGTATCATACCACATCCTACCATCACCCATATGCGAACCAGCTGGCAATCCAAGCTCATGACGGCGCGTGTAAGCCCACCATGTACACTGACTGAACTCATAAGCATTACCAACATCACCAGTATCATGATTCGCATTGAAACCAGCTGGCAAACCTACAGTATTATAATCATCCATAGCTTCTTGATTATCAAGTGTTAAAGGCACAGCATCAACACCCAACCATGTTACATTAGAAGGTTGTGATTTAACAGCATTATCAACAATGGATTGCTTGCTGGCATTGCGTGCAAGCACATTTTCACGCCTTACCTCTAATGCTGATTTAGTTATAGGAACATCAAGACTCTCAATGCCACCCCAAGTGCCATGCTCAATGAGAGACCGTGATTCAGAACGACTGACACTTGATGACAATGATGATTCCATACCATTGAAATCAAATGCGGTTGCAGGTTTCAAATTAACATTAGTCCCATTGTAAATGTCAGCAGATGCGTTTGCAATGAAAGCCATGCTAATAGTAATACCAGCGGTTAATACGAATGGTAATAGTCTCTTATGACCAATGCTCAGTGTTCTCACACCATGAGTTGCAGCGTGCTTACTATTATTACTTGTTGAGTGTTGGAATAATATTGCTAATGGATTACCATATGATATGTCTTTCTTTTTATTTTTATTGTGCTTGATCCTCCTATGGTTATTAGCCGCGTGCTTAGCCATAAACTGGTTTAAACCTTCCCCCCCCAACCTATTTAAGATTGCTAGTGAATCATACATGTGAATCCATGCTAACACCACTGCTATCATTACTAGCATGATTAGCATTGCTAACAGTGATTACAAATTCTATTATGCATTTCACACTAACTACTATATTATCACAGTATCATGGTTGATAAAACCTGATTTAACAGTGTTTACATAAGTGTTTACAAGAATTTAATAAATTTTATCATCAAGTTCACCACTATTACAGACGGTTGCAGTTCACATCATACAACAATATAATTGCAGTTCACATCATATAATTGCATTACAATTGTATACACACTGATTACAATTATTGTTAACATAATCAGTTAACTATAATTCAGTAAGCAAATAATGTGAATAATATGAAATTCTGTATTAACTAAGTAGTTAGTAGTTAGTAGTGAAGTTCTATATGCTACTATACTCATTATTATAGTTAAGCCCAGCAAATTGCTAACATTGCTAGCATCATTATTGCTGGGCTTATAATTCACTGTGTTCACACTGTTCTCATGCAATGAATGCAATGATTGCAGGCATAGCATAATGCAGCATGACACCAATAATACCAACACCAAGCATTGCTGACAGTGTGAGTGCAATGCTCATTGGGATAATAACCTTCCAGCCGCTTACCGCTCTGAGTTCATTATCAGTGAGTCCCTTGATTGCAGTACCACCCATGTAAATTGAGATAAGAGCGATAAATGGGATAATAATAAGCGATGCGATAGTAATAATAGCATTGATAATCATCAGTTTAACCCCTAACTTATGTTTATAAGTATTTAATGTTTACAATTCACATTATAATACTTACTATGAGTAATTGCAAATCTCACTATTACTCAGCGTGTCGCATCATTTATGCTAGCATGTGTAAGCATCATTTGCTAACAATGCGTGTAAACAATTTGCTAGCACCGTGCAATAAATACATGTAAGTGTAGGATTAAGTTAGAATAATCACCTAGTTATCTTGCAAGATGTTAGCTTGCTAGATGCATACTATTCTGTATGCACTTGTTAGCAATGATGATTTTAGTTAATAGTGAACTAAGTGAGCTATAAAATCGTTAATAATTTATTTTTTGCTTGCTATCATGCTTACACTGCTGCTGGGATGGTTTCAGTTGGTAAGTCAATGAGTAATCTACCTGTTTTCTTACGCTTATCAAGCATGAACAGTATTGTTTTATCAGGCCATGCACCTGGTGTGAACCCATGATTATTCAATGCATCCAATACTGTTTTCTGTACCAAATCACCAGCTAAATCATAATCCTTGAAAATAATAATGTTTATCCTGTCATCATCCATAAGACCATCAACAGACTTGAGTGATTCCAGCTTGATTGGTGTCGGTTCAGGATACTTATCACCACTATTAATTATTTCATCAGCAGTTGGGTTATGCACTAGGCTGACATTTATTGGGTTCATTCCTTTTTTAGCAGCTAAATTAAGAATAGAATTAACTTTGTTCTCATTGATTTCAGGCATCCAGATTCGCATTACAGTTTTATAATCACGATTGCGTATTTCTTTAACTGCTTTCATAATACCAATAATCCCAATGCTCATATGGTTCATAAACTCCTTTATGCAAATATAAAGCGAATTAGTTAATGTTCTCAATCGCTGCTTAATTCTATCAGTATAATTATTAACTTAGATTATCTTATTATATCAATAAACTAATAAGAATAATAATATAAAGAATCTGGTATATTAAATAGAATTGTGAATTATGTATACATATGTATGCATCTACTGCATTAGTTATATTCATATTAGCCTAATTAGTTATACTTATATTAGCCTATTAGGATTCACACCATACTGCAATGAAGCCGCTTTATCAAAAGCCAGTTAGAATGCTTACATGTGCATACAAGAATGATGATTACAAAAAAACTTCATCATGCACAGTCTTAATCAAGTAGTGAACCAATCATACTGATAATGTGTTGTGAAATCAATGCGCACAGTGCTTGATAACTACCAAGTGTGTTATGCTCGCACAGCACACAATGAGAGCATATATATCAGTGCTAACAGCATTGTTATATTGCTAGTGCAAACTGTGTGCAATGTGCGCATTATACTAATATGCTTAATAAACCGTGCGGATAACTTGCTTGGTTAATGCTATACTAGTAATGTAAGCATATTATGCTTGATGCTTGTAATGCTTACATCATGCTTGCATTAGTGTTAGCACGGCGTTGATACAGTTCTATCTAAGCAGTGGCATTGTGATTACAGTAATCTACAGCATGAACTCGCGCCTTGCTGCTAGCAAATGTTCACAATACTACTGGCTCTCAGTGTTATGCGATGACTGGTACTGACTATCACAGATACAGGCTAGCACTGCACTGCACTGCACTACTGTTAATGTTAACTGGCATTGATTGATGATTATGTTTGCATGCTAGCACTGTGGCAGGAATCTTACTACTGCTAGGTATTTGTATTAGTTTTCTTACGCCACTATACCCTGCTTGCTCTCAGGTGACACGGCATGAAATCTAGTTTATTTGCATTTCTTAAGTCATGAAAATATTCAATACTGATGGCTGTTATGACTGGTCGTACCGTCATCTAAAATCTCATATGCAATTATTGTGATGCCATAGCACCGCGTTCACTGATATTATGATGTTGCATGACAAAATTCATAATCATTCTTTACTCCTTTCATGCGATTCATAACCCGCCTCTCGTGCCAGAGGCGGGTTTTTAATGCCATTAGCACTAATAACGGTTTGAAATCATAATTACAATAAAAACTATACCTGTTATAACCTAGTTAATCGCTATAATAGGTCTTAGAAAGCTTTAAAGGCTTTAAAGAGACATATGCAAGAATTACTCACAATTATCATTCATACATCATAGATAAAAAAATAAGTATCAGCAAAATATAGCTGCGCTGTAAAATATAAATATATAGATTCATTAATTTCTAAAAAGCATCAACTAAGAGACTTAGTATTTTATGGTTAAATAAAAAGTGATGCTATGCTAAAAGCACTGTTATTACGCGGTTTTTACATCGTGTCACCTGAGAGCAAGCAGGGTATAGTGGCGTAAGAAAACCTTTACTACTACAGCTGCTGGCAGCATGCACGCAGCACACAACCGTCGCACACATATGTTCTCATACAAGTAGGTTAATTCTGAGTGCTCGGTTCTGTCAGCATGTAAGCACCCAGTGCTGCTTGGTAGCTGGATACAAGTCAGTGAAAGATGACTGGCTACACTCAGTATGCTGCTTACAGTGCTTACATTGTGAGTACATTACTGCTTACTGCTAACAATTATGCTGATTTGACTGCACTTACTGCTAGTCTTGATGAGTATCACTAAAAGTGCTGATTATTTTAATGTTTACAAATGCTTACAATTCTAATGGATACTTGGTGAGCGTAGATTGCTGGTAAAACTCTATCATCAAAACCCACTAAGCTTACTTCATATAGTATGTTATTTCTTTACTTGATTTATTCATCTGAGATGATTTCACAATTATTGATAAAATCGGCTCTCTAACGGCTTGTAATCATAATTACGATAAAACTATACCTGTTAACCAGGTTAATCGCTTTAAGGGGTCTTAGAACGCTTTATAGAGGCATGTATAAGAATTACTCACACATCATAGTATGAAAAATGTAAATGATTACATCATAATCAAAAAATAAGTATCGGTATAATAATTACATGGCTGCACTGTGAAATATAGATACTTAATTCTAAAAAAGCATAGACTGAGAGAATTAGTATTATCTAAAAGTGATACTATGCTAAAAGCACTGTTATTACGCGGTTTTTACATCGTGTCACCTGAGAGCAAGCAGGGTATAGTGGCGTAAGAAAAACAAATACAACAACAGTAGCGCAGCGCACTTACTCGCTACGAATCAGTTAGCACTGTACTCACTTAACTGCTGGCACTACAGCAAGTTGTATACATCGGATGTGAACATAACACTGCATACATAGAGCTGCAAACATAATATGAACACAGTTGACATAACACTGCACACAGCACATATATGAAGCTTTACTGCAATGATTATGTAATACAACCAAGTCAAATCTAGTTTGCATTCACAGTAAAAGTCATAATCCAAGTCTCATACTGACATGATCTGGAATCCTTTATTTTACACCGTGTCACCTGAGAGCAAGCAGGGTATAGTGGCGTAAGAAAACAAAATACTTACAGCTATGCTTGCATCATGTGCGCACTGCTTTCAATTCAGTCAGTGCTTAACAAAACCAAGTAGCTGGCACTCTCAGACTAAGACGCTGCGCACAATTGTTTACATGCTGTGCTACACTACACTGATTACATGCACAACTGTGAGCATTGTAAGCTGTTATCATTGTAGCTTACAAGTTCTATCCTACTACTATCCTACTAAGACTAAGAGTAATAGTGAAGTGAATACAATGAATGTGTACAGATTGATAACAATTATAATTAGTGAATGTGTAATAGTTAGCTGGTGCTAATAATAGTTAGCTGGTGCTAACTGAACTGCCAGCGGTGCGGACTTAGCTGCTAACAAAATCACATCAATCATAAGCCTACTTCATAATGTAATTAGTGCATGTGTATTTCTTTATATGAGTGCGATTTGGGATTGTGAAATCAGCTATCTAACAGTGCTAAATTATAATCATGATAAAACTTATACTTGTTAACCAGATTAATTGCTCTAAGTGGTCTTAGAAGGCTTTATAAAGGCATATCAAAACTTAATACCATTTATAAAGAGCTATCCAGCAAGAATGTGTAACAACTGTTAGCATAAATGGTTTTGATAAATAGTTTGATGAATGCTAATCATAAATGCAAACACTAGTAAATCCCTTATTTCACACCGTGTCACCTGAGAGCAAGCAGTGTATAGTGGCGTAAGTAAATCATAATCATCAAGCACTGCTTCAATACTTCAACTCGCTGGCAGTCAGCAACTTAGCAAGCAGTCAACCAAGCAGCCAGTGCCAGTAGCATTATGTTTTACAGTTTGCTACTTGTTGATGAAATTACTGTGTATACAATTTGTTAGCATTTAATTTAACTTAGCATTGACTTACCAGCTACATTGAACGACGCACGGCTTGTGAGCATCAATGAGCACACGGTTTGTAAGCGTAAAGTTTACTCACATAGTTATAAGAAACTCACTATTTCACTGTGCTAAATCAGTATTGCGATTGCAGTCTATAGTAAGCAGCGAGCTATAGTCAATACACTTACTTAGTTAGTCAATAGTCAATATGCTTACTTTATAGCATGTTAATACTAAATACTATTAAAATAGTATTAACACTTTAATGAGTGCTTAATTTTATGATTTTATGAAATATAATGTGTGGTACTTTTTTGTAATAATAAAATTTGCTAATTTCGATTTTGAGAGCAATTTTACCTATTTTATGAGTAGTCAGTCATAAACGCGGTTTTTACCAATTTTCAAGTAATGAGGCATCCAGCAGACTTGATAAATCAGCCATACTGGATGACATCGATTTTGAGCAAAAATCAGACTTAAAAAATTATCAAAATATTACTGGCAAACTCAGTATAAGATAAAAAGTAAGAATCTAAACAGCATTTTCTTTCTACTAAAAAATGCTACTAAAAATGTAAACATCAATATTTTAACCCGTGTCACCTGAGAGCAAGCAGGGTATAGTGGCGTAAGAAAACAAATACAAACACCACACAGTCATAGCCTTCAGTTCATTGTTCATTCAATTACACAGTATGAAGCAATGCCATGCTTGCATATAAACACTACAACTGCTTACTAATGTATACAAAGCTAACAGTGCTTACAATAATTCTGGCTTGATTCAGTTCATGCTTAGTTTACTCATGCATTATGAATACATTACTGCTAACATTACTGCTAGCATAGCTTATATTTTACTAAAAGTGCTAGCTTGCTAAATATACTTATAGCATAATGTGTACACATTGCTCACAATCATAGTTGTATGCGATAATGAGCATGGAGATTGCTAACAAATATGAGCACTATAGGCTTCTAACAAAATTACACCAATAAATCCTACTTCATAATGCACTAAGTGCATGCATATTTCTTTACATGTGTGCGATTTTATATGTAATTGTGAAATCGGCTCTTTAACAGCTTAAAATTATAATCATGATAAACTTATACCTGTTAACTGTGTTCATCGCTCTAAGGGGCGTTAGAATGCTCTATAGAGGCATATATAAGAATTACTCACAATTATCATTCACACATAATATTATGAAAACAACAGAATGTGTAATATAACATAATCAGCATATAAACTGCACTTTGATATAACAAGCACGCACTATAAAGCTGCTGATTATAGCACGATGCGATAATTTAGTAAAGAGCATAAAATTCTTAATTACAAGAACCATAAAACCATATACTAACCTATGAGATAATAAGCAGTAGTAATTATGAGATAATAAGCAGTAGTAATTATGAGATAATAAGCAGTAGTAATAATGAGTATCTAAAATGAATAAATCACTGTTATAACGCTGTTTTTACCTCGTGTCACCTGAGAGCAAGCAGGATATAGTAGCTTGATTTAAATAAACCATGCAAACAACTGTATACAGTTCTCATTACACAGCAACTTCACTGTAATCAGTGTAATCATACTTTCATTGCTAACACTTGCTAGCTAGTTCATTGTTAGCACCTATTAGCTGGCACAATGGTAAACTAGCACTGAATTAGTTCAATTTCATTCCAGCTAATCAGTTCAATTTATCAGTTCACATCACCAAACTAACACTACCATATAGTAGCACCAGCGCATACAACAGCAATAGTGTAAAACCAAATATCTGTCTACAGCTGTAGCATATACCTGTGTATACATATGTAGACATATTAGCTCACTCATACTTATACATAAAAAATGAAACTCATGCACCAATTGCTAACATTTCTTTCTAACTGCTGACATTACTGTAATATGATAAATTTATACTATATGTTTACATTACTGTTAGCATTAACATTAATATGATAAATCCATTCTAAACTAAATAAAAAACAAAAGTTAGTTTTACCAATCAAAATTTCAATTCTAATTTAAGCTTTAAAAAAATACTACTGCTTGCATGATAACAATATACCAATTATCATAATTATTATGACTAGTACGAATATGAATATGAATAAAGCAATTATCGATGACCTCAAGGACTACTACATTGCTGAAAGCGAAGTATCAAATGTCAACACAAATGACTACAAATTCGCATACAATAATGAACACCCATGGCTAACACCACCAGATAATAAGAACACCAATACAACTACCACTAACAATGTTAACAATGATTCCAGCACTAATGCTAACAATAACACTAGCATCACTGATAATGAGAATCAGAATAAGAAAACAGCACTGCTAGCACTCAAGCAATGCATACAGTCTAATAATGGTTATGATAACCTAATGAACGCACTAAGAGTGAATGCATTGAAAGCAATTACACCCGGTGAATGCATGCTATCACTACGCACCTTGCAAGCACTACAGTTAATCAACATGATAGACCGTGAAATCACCATTGTAGACATGCCAACACTACTACTAAATGATGATAATATTACTAATGCACTGGCTGATTACACTATACCAATTAACACTATCATCAGTATGATTACAACTGAGTATGATAAACTTCAATCCGATGATTTTATTAGGGATGCTTACGAGCAAATCGATAATATAATCAATGTCAACAGGGACTGGATTATCAACAATCATCTACTCACTAAGAATAGCACTACCTCACTGCTAACCAATAATACTGGTAATGGCACTGATGCTGCTAGCACTGCTAACACAATTGCTGACACTGAGGCTGCTAGCACAGATGCTGACAATGATGGCACGGATGCTAACACTGAGACTGACAGCCATGCTAGCACTGTTGGCACTGTGAATGCTACTGCTGATAATGCCAGCACTGTGAGCACTAATGCTAGCAATACTACTAATGCTGATGATATGGGTGCTGCTAATGATGTGAACACTGCTAATGATGCTAGCATTTTTGATACTTTCATTAAGGGTCATGGTATACCATGGGGACTTATTACACCTGATAAGAATCATGTCCTAACTTATTATCTAAGCGGTATGAATAACCTACCATTAGAATTAGAGTTAATTGAAGACATGCTTACACTGGAATCATCAAAATCAGAATCAAAAACCACTAACACTGATGATACAGGTAGCACAGTTAGCACTAGCACTGATAATGAGCGTTCATCCGTTTATTTCACACCTAATCGTGCTATCACACCAGAGCGTCTTGAATGCATTATAGGTGTCAGCGGTGATGACTACATTAACAAGCATGATTTCACTGCATTCATAGAGCTAATGGCATTACACCCAAGTATCCTTAAGATTGGTATGAATGGTGTTCTTGCACTCACAGCAAATAGGTTTGATGATTATAATAATATTGACATGAGTGAGTTAACACCCCGTGGCTTGGATGTTTACAATCTGATTGCAAGTGAAATGCAATTAATCCCAAACGATTAAAAAAGTAAGAGTAAGCTTGCTAACATCAAATTTGGCTAAACCATCAAATTTATGATATTGTTAATTACAGCAGGTTAGTAGTATGAATAATTTCATAATTATTGCATATTGAATGTCTTAGACACTATCTAATTTACTACTAGCCTGCTACTTTTATTTATCAAACAATTATTATCATAAAAGTAATTCTGAACAAATTTATCTCAATCTCAATCTTCTAATTTAGATATTTATACTATTGCTAACAATATTGTTAACAATAAAAGCTAGCAATAAGTAAGCACCATTGCATTATGTTAGCAGCAGTGAGAAAGCCTCACATTATAACTACTAGTCCTAGGACCGCAAGTCAACGCAAACATAAGTGCATACAGTGATATATTCTTGTGAACAGATAGATATTATATATAACAAATTATAACAGATACTGGAATTATAATCATGATAATAAATCGTAAAAGAACACACATTAAAACCACCATACTCATAACACTATTAGCAAGTGTATGCATGCTAACAACAAGCATGGTTAATGGTAGCGTAGCTTACGGCGCTGAAGCACCAGCAGGTGATGAAAATTTCAATTATAATGGTTATAGTGCAACCCAGTTAAAGAAAATCAGTGAGTGCATCAGCGGTGTAGTGCCAGAATCAGAATGTCCATCGTATGAAGCTAGCAGTAAGGACTACTATAATGGGACTACTAATCATGTTAACATGCCTACAGGTGTCATCAGTACTAAAGCAGGATGGTTGCAGTGGGCTGACGCAGCAATGAAAGCTAACAGTTATGATGGTGTGTACGGGACTCTAAGAATCGCGTCGGGGGGGGCTACTGGCTCGACCAGCAACCCGACTGATGTTAAATTCAGATTGATTGGTATTAACCAGGATAACAGGGCGGATGGCACTGGTAAAGCAGGGTTAACATTCCAAGCAATTGGTCATTATCATATAGAATCATCAATGGATACAGTTGGTTCTGGTGGTTGGCGTGATTCGCAATTGCGTAAAAAATTGAATGATGAATCAACTGGTACTATTTGGAATTCAATTCAATCAACTGACTTCAAGAATAACATTACACCAGTATTGAAAACAACTAATAATAGTGCAAACAGCGATAGTTATGATACTTCTAACGCATTATCAATTACAACTGATAAGTTATGGATTTTAAGCCCATCTGAAATGAGTATGCCTATTATTAACATAGATGATGATGATGCTAATGTGCATTATTATGATGTAAATTCTTTATATAGAAGTACTATTAAATTAAGCAAAGATGATAATTTTTATTTGTATATTAAATATAATTATCTTTATGCTGGTAATGCTTATCAGTGGTGGATGCTACCAGCAGGTTCTCGTAAGATGAATAATGGTAATCAAGCATATCATAATACTGACTCATACTCATACTGCGTTCTTCTAAATGCTGGTGCCCCGTCTAATAAGGAGTGTCGTATTTTTGGTTCATATTGGTTGCGTTCTCATCTCAATAATGATTATTTTGCAGTCTACAGGCGCACACGCAAATACAAACCTCAGCAGCATAAGTGGTATAAGTGGTCGCTTCTGACTTATATAAATAGTAGTGAAGAAAAGGGTGTTGTTGTTAGTTTTTCTTTTTGATAGTGTGAGTTTTGTTAGCAAAAGTTCTCATGTTCTTTTATAAGTATTGCTAACAAATTGTTCACAATTTGCATGCATGAGTAAGTAATGATAATCATGCAAAATTTTACCATGCTATAAATGCCAGCATTTGTTTACATTAATGCGAGCATGATTAAGTTAAGACCAGCAATGCTAAACTGAGTAAAGCATTTGTTATATAATATAATGCACGCATGATAGCACTTAAAGCATTGTTATCATGCGTGCAAACCGTAAGTAATGTTAGCAGTGAAATCATTGTTTACAGTGTCAGGCACTGTATCATTCTTATCATGATGCTTACTCATGATGCTGTCATAAGATGGTGTATTATGTAATTCTGGTGCCTTCCAGCAGTTAACTGGGTCGAAGCGCATGTATACAACACCAGGTCTACCATGATTATACTTATCAAAAGCAGTATAATCCCAATCATCTGGTTTATACTTATCATCCCAGTCATAATAATCATATTGTTTGAAGCCTACAGATGCGTACAATGCTGGCAGAACAGTATCATAGCAGTCAAGTATAGTGCCGCCATTAGCAACTGCATTAGTGATGATAGACTGGCCTGATGGCTTCTTATGCTCAGATGCTCTCTTATCACCTCTCTTATTCATTTCTACTAGCTCTGGGATGGTAGGCTTCTTTCTAATTGAAAAAACTGAAACAATATCATATTCAGTTTTACCATTATCATCTACTTGCTTTTTCAATGCATAACCATGTAATCCATCTTCTGATAAGAACATTCTCATATTCTTATATTCATCTTTTGAATAAACATACACTGCGGCTGCATGTTTATTATTCTTTCTAGTGCTAGCAATAGCTGATTGGAAGGCTAATGCACTTTCATCATCATTACCAAGCTCCATCATCCTTGGAACCTGGAAGCCAGCGTTTTTAAGTGCTTTCACTGTTGAACTTGGTAAAGCGCTTTCTCTGATTACAGTAGCATGATGACCATTAACAGTAATACTGATTGGATGATTATCAGTATCATGTGTTCCTTCAGATAATGCTTTTCTAACACCATCTTGTATTTTATTATAATAGGATAATGATTTTATATTTCGCTCAGATGCTTCGGTAAAAGTATTTAATTCATATTTTCTTTGTTTAAGTTCATCTTCAGCTTTTATTATCCTACTTTGTAATCTAGCTGCTTCTAAACCAGAAGATTTAGTCTTTTCATATTGCATTAGAGAGATGGATTCACTAAGATTGTCTATCTCAGAATCCATCTCTCTAATTATTGCTTTTGAATGATATGGACATGTAGTCGGACCGCCTTTTGCTTTACATTGGCTTGCTGGTGTTTTAACATTTTTGCTCATACCATATATCTATATTAATTTTTAATAGAATCTAATCAAATTCTGTTAAACCAAAACATATGTTTATGTTAATTGCTGTTGTGCTGTTTGTAATCAAATGAAATCAGATAAAATCATACTCGTATAAAAGTTCCATATCATCCATAGTATAATCATCAAGAAAATCACGCTTCTGCTGCTCAGTCATAGTTCTAGCTGAACCATAACCTTTCATACAATCAATGAAACTATTAACAAGACCCATGTTAAATTTCATTGTATCATATAATCCGCTTTTTTTCTTATCCTTATCATCATTATTATCATTAGCCATAATCCATATCCTTTCAATTTCACTAAAAACAGTTAATATTCACTTATTAATCTAGCATGATAACACTAATCATGCAAGCGCCATCTCATAAAACTGAAAATATAATTGGCTTCAATGCCATACTCTTTGACGCACTACTAGTTATCGCAGTTAACCTGTAGCTTGTCAAATGCGATAATATTATATGAAATTATTATAATATAAAATTTCTACATCCTCAATAGTATATTTATTAACAAAATCTCGCTTTTGTTGCTCGGTCATAGTTCTTGCTGAACCATAACCTTTCATGCAGTTAATAAAATTATCAACCAGCACCATATTACATTTCATTCTATCATACAAACTAAGCTCTTTCTTATCACTCATAATCTTTAAATAACCTTTCACAGTAAAAGTTCACTATACATTATAATTACCAATCTAGCATGCTAACACTAATCATGCAAGCATGTAAGCATTGATTACAGATTAGTATTATATAAACAGTCTTAATAAAAATACCAGTCCTAATGGCAAATTACATCAGGGCTGGTAAAATAAAAAATAAACATCCAGACTAATATACTAGCTAGCGAGTATTGTTAGCACTGTTAGCATCACTGCCACCATTATCTAATTGTATATCAGTATCATCGAATGAATTCATGTTCACACTGCCAGCATTACCAGCAGCACCATAATGAGAACGCTTAGGCATATTAGGATTAGCCTGTGATTGCTCAACAACATAACCAAGATGGCATACTCATACACTATGTGTATGAGTTTAATGAGAAGTTATACAATACTTATTCTCATTGGGCTTGCCATTAGCCCACTACACAGTCCAACCCTAGAGAGGGAGTTCTGCTTACCTTTAACCGCGATATTACACGCACCATTAATATCAGCATTAACCAGCGTGCCATTCATCGTGCGGTACAAACCACACTTAACACGCTTACCAGAGAAAGAACCAGTGAACGGGTGCGCAGCATTATACACTGGGATACTATCACCATCAAGGAATGATGCCTTAGAAGTGTATGATTCCTCAGTCTCAATGTAAGAAATGCCATAATACTCACACAGATACTTCAGATCAGCTCGAAGCTTATCAAATGGTATCTGGGTGAAATTCTGATTATTCTTCTTACCCATGTTAACGGTTTGCTTCTGACCGACATTATGCCCGATAATTAGCGTGCCAATATCATTACTAACACAGTAATTAATAATATACCGCGCTGCTTTATGCATGTAATCCGTCACCTGATTATTCCGCTTGATAGTAATACTATTCATGCGATTAGTATAGCCTTTAATGTGCTGATGATCCTTAATCGATGCGTAATAAGCGAGCTGCTTATTATACCATTGGTTGATTGATTTGAGTTTACGCCCATCAATGATGAAAGCGTCCCCCTGGGTTGAAACGCATGACGCTAGATTATTAACACCAACATCAATCGCAAGAACATTACTATTACTCAGACTCGTTGAATTAGGCACCTGCTCATAACAATACTGGATTTTCAATGCTTTACCATTCAGAACTGGTATTATGCGAACCTCCTTAACTGTCTTACCGTTTAGTATATTTACTGGTATTTTAATCCGAATAGGATTCAAACCAGCATGCTGTTTAGCGAATGCCTTACTCATTGGTATGGTTAGATAACCATTCTTAATGTGAATAGCGTTCGTTGATAGTATTAGTAAGTATTTACCGCCCTTAGTACGGTAATGTGGTATACTGACTTTACCTGTGTAAGCACCTGTTTTCTTCAGGTTTATTAGTGCGTAGAATGATTTAAAATTATTATCACACACTCGTAGTACTTGCTGGGATACAC
>Ga0256406_1001796_pt1 | contig 32981 bp, 23 predicted proteins | sample RumenRJG_03DNA_FD_185986 | JGI IMG/M metagenome (GOLD analysis project Ga0256406, IMG submission 185986) | Bovine rumen microbial communities from Lethbridge, Alberta, Canada - RJG_03 | ecosystem: Host-associated > Mammals > Digestive system > Stomach > Rumen | place: Canada: Alberta | collected...
TTTCGTTTTGACACCATAAAGTTAGTGAAAATTCTGCAAATGGCAAAACTCCGGGGAACTTATTGTTCCTCAGAGACTTATAAAAAATATTAATAAAGAATTACGCAATTAGTTGCGGAATTAAGGTTAAATACAAAGCTTATGAAAACAAAATTACTTAGCGCATTCGTGCTGTTGTTTATGTGCATCACTGCCAACGCCTACGATGTCATGGTCGACAGCGTGTACTACAATCTTAATCTCACCGACCAGACGGCTACTGTGGCCGATCCAAGTACAGAGAACGTTACCGCCTATTACAAAGGTAAGGTCGTCGTTCCTGCAAGTTTCACCTACAAGGGTAGGACTTTCACTGTTGTAGGTGTTGCTGATAAGGCCTTTAGCGGAAGTGATAGTCTGACTTCAGTCTCTCTGCCTAACACCATCAAGGAATTGCCATCCGGCGTATTTAATAACTGCTCCTTGCTGACTAATGTTGATCTTCCAGATAGTATACGCGAGATTCCATGGAATTGCTTTGAGGACTGCAAATCCCTTGAGAATGTTTCTATACCTGACTCTGTAACAGTTATTAACGGCGGTGCTTTCCAGGGATGCAGTTCCTTTGGCCCAGAGTTTACAGTCAAGAGCAATATGACGTATGTTGGTATGTATTCTTTCTCTAATTGCCCAAAACTCAAGCGTTTTATCATCGAGGATTCTGAAAATTCGTTGGGTGGTTACATTGGCATGTTGGAGTATGACGATCTTGATTATGTGTATGTTGGTCGTCCGTTGGATTTCGGTACTGGTGCCGATTCGATCAAGGTTCTTGAGCTCGGTGCAGGCTTGAAAACTAATGCCTTTCCAAGAGACAACAACTTCACGACCATCATCTCCGACATCGAGGATCCTACTCTCTTCGATCCCCAGTTCACCAATGCTACATATCTGAATGTTCCCCTCTACGTTCCCGTTGGTAAGGTAGACGCTTACCGCCAGGCTGAAGGTTGGAAGAACTTCTTCGATATCCGTGAGAACCACGGTGAGGTTAACAAGATTGACAACGTTACTGCTGCGAAGAAAGCCGTTGCCACAAAGTACTATAACCTCTCCGGTCAGGCTGTAGCTAAGGACTATAAGGGTGTTGTCATCGAGCGTTACAGCGACGGCACATCAAAGAAGGTGCTGAATAAGTAATATCGTCTTCGATTTATATTGGCTCACGGCCACAAACAAAAAATGTTCCTGTTGATATACTTCGGCAGGAACATTTTTTTTGAATTGTTTTTACACGATTCCAATACATATCATTTCGCTTTCCAATATGGACCGTTTCGCATTGTCAAACGGTCCGTTTCGCATTGTCAAATGGACCATTTCGCAACGTCAAACGGTATGTATTTGAAACGGATTGATAATCAATTGGTTACGCATCCGTTTCGAAAAGAATCGTATTATGAATTATATTTACATAAATTATTTATCTTCTTCCCTTTCAAATTAGTTTTCCCGTGTTTTCCTGGAGTTGATCTTTCAATGTCCGTTCGTATCCGCAGATTTCGGAATTTGCTACCACAAGCTCCAGCGGGGCTTTCGTTAGCAGCAAAAACATACCCTCGCCAAGTCGCAAAGTACGCCAAGATTCCGCAAAGATTGTTCTTGTCGTTAGTTGAGCATAACCTTTGCACTCTTTGCGACTTTGCGAGAGGAAATTATCTTTAATTAGGTAGAGAGGTCCATAACTCAAGGAAAATAATCATAGGCAGTCTTTAAGGACTTGTGTAACGCTTTGATAATTAATGTGTTGTACACATTCACCGTAGGGATAGGGTTTATCCCCGTCCTACTGCCAATAACGAGATTTAGGACAAATCCATATAGTTGCGAGGACTGAAATACCCCCGCATCTATGACGGATGTATGAGGCCATAAGCTAATTTTTTGCAGTTTACTTGCTTAATTTTATACCTTACATCATCATTCTACCGCATACTACTATAATGTTAGTTGCAAACGGCTGTTGCAGCTGCCGTCTATACCATTTTCTTTCCTTCTTATAGCCTATTTTGAATAAAAAGTTGTAATTTTGCATCATATACGACGACAAAGGTATGAAATACAACAGAAAGACAGGTTCGGGTGATAATAGATGTGTGGCGGTGGCACAGTCAGCACATCATCTGCTAACTGTCTGTCTGACAATCGTTCTGTTAGCATTTGCATTGTCGCTGACAGCCCACCCACTGAGGGCCACCACAGCCGACATGGCTACCTATCGCCGGCTGTCGGAGAAGTCGACGGCGATGCTGATGAAGAAGGCCGGAACATTTCTCCACTCGCCGAACGGTCAGGACAGTGCACTGCTGTACTACACTATCGTTGCCAACCGCTACAACGACGACGGCATCGGCGACGCTGAGCGAAGGCAATGCATCACGGCCATGAACAACGTCGGATACCTCTATTATGCTTTCTACAATGACTACGACAAGGCTTACACCACTTTGCGACAGGCCCTGCAATTGGCCGCAAAGAGCGGCGACAAGTATAATGAGGCAATGATAAACCTCAACATGGCCAACATTAAGAGCGTATTCCTCGATGTGCAGCATGACCAGCCACAATTGGCACTGGCGACGCTGCAATTATACCGCAAAGCCTTCTATCAGTCGGTGGAGATAAGAAAATGGCCGTTGGCGGTGGGGATTTTCACGAATATGCTTGATGAGAATTTCGTTGGCGAACCTTTGCTCTATTCACAGCTAAGGAAGGATATCGCTGCTTTTAAGCGCATGCACATTCCGGCCGGAACCCCGCTGCTCGACTTCACCAATGCAACGATAAGCTGTGTGGAAGCTATTCAGAGTCACAATTATGCCAGGGCCCTCGCTGCCACTTATGCCATGGAGCGGAATATAGAGTCGCGCGACACCCCCAAACGGTTTGCTGCCGATGCCTTGGGACTGCGGACAAAGATTTTCAGCCTCATGCACGACGACCGGCGGGCTGTGGAAACGATGCTCAAAGGTGTCGACCTCTGTAAGGCGAACCATATCGACGACGGCCTCATGCATTTCTATGTGATGCTCAACAGGTTCTTCCTTTCGCGGGGCGACAGTGCCAAGGCTCAGCGGTATCGCCTTGACTACCTCGAATTGAAAGAAAAGATTCTCACGGAGAACAATCTTCAGAGTGTGTCGCGGTTGGAATTTCTCTATGAGCTCCGTGAAGCGAACACGACCGTGGAGAGGCTGACGGAGCAGAAGCACTGGCAGAATATTATCACGACGGTCATCATCGTCTTTGCCATCATCGTGAGTCTGTTGCTTGTTTTCCTTTTCCGGAGCTATCGCAGGGCCATGCGCACGAACCGCATCCTTTACCGCAACGTGCAGGACTCGCTACGCCGGGAGGAGGGGAACGCGAAATATAAGGGATCGCGCCTTACCGACAACGACAAGGAACAGTTGGCCCAGCGCATCGATGCCGTGATGCAGAATACTGATGAAATTTGCAATTCCGACTTCAATCTCGACCGACTTGCGGAACTCACCGAAAGCAATTATAAAGAGGTGTCGCAGGTAATCAATGAGCACTACGGCAAGAATTTCAAGGCCCTGCTCAACGAGTGCCGCATCCGGGAGGCCTGCCGTCGCCTCACCGATGCCGACTACGGTCGTCTGACCATTGAGGGGGTGGCCGTTAGCGTGGGCATCAAGAGCCGCAGCCACTTCAACAGCTACTTTAAGCAGGTGACGGGAATGTCGCCGTCGGTGTATCAGAAGATAAGCAAAGAGGAAGAAAAAACCGATTAAAGGGTGCCAAATCATGTTTTGGCACATATAAGATGAAGAAATAAGCCTGTCGTTGCTGTCTTTTTGTTACTTTTGCATCCGAAATTCGAAACAACAAAAAGGTTTATTTATGAGAAGAAGATTTACTTTCAGCAAGCATTTGGCAGTACTGACCATCTTCCTGTCGGTCTGCTCGTCAGTATGGCCGCAGACTGCAAGCCGTAAAGCTGCCGACAACAGTCTGGCATCGATTCTGCCCGACACCGTCATCACCAACCGCCCCGACGGCCGTGAGGTTATCTATTCGGAGTCGTCGCACAATATCTGGCAGAGCAACGGCACATTGGGTGAGGATAATATCGACCACAAAATGAAACAGATTGTCTTCGGTAACGATGGCTATGTGTATGTCCGCAACTTTATCGTACACCTCTATGGTGTCGAGGGTTGGATTAAAGGTAAGATTGACGGCGACACCCTCCGTTTCCCGCTACCGCAGAAATACTATACGATGGGCAGCAGCTACAGTCACCGCGACTATACTTTAATGGCCTTCGACAAGGTGCTCGTCGATGCCGGTGGCCAGATGGTCTATACCTATAAAACAGATACAACATATACGGAGATGGACTTCGTGATGCGTGGCGACAGCATCATTTCCACCGATCCGACAAAACTCATAGGCCTTGCCAATGCGACATACTACAATGCTTGGTCGCAGTTCGCTATGAGCAATGTCGTTTACACCATCAACAAGGACACTATGGCACAGATGCCGGAGGGCGTTACTCCCGAAACGTGGACCTTCGAGTATAAGCCAAGCTACGGTGACAGAGTTACAAGAATGGTCAGTGTTGCAACAAAAGGTAATGAGCTGTATATCAAGGGATTCAGCAAGAAGTTCCCCGATGCTGTAATCAAAGGACGTGTCGATGGCAATAAGATGGTGATACCGAGCCGTCAGCTATTGGCTCTCGATAAGAAGGATGAATATTATGCTTATCTGCTAACTTCGAGCGACACAATAGTCAAAGAGGAACTTTATGGCGAGATGATTGATGTGACGGAGCAGAAGATCCGTGATTCAATCTCCTTCGACTATGATGCCATCGACGGCACCTTAGTTTCGGCCGATAATTTGATTGATAATCACGGTACCGATTCGCTATTCTATTATAATCTCTATAAGGCTGTGGCTTTCAACTACTTCGATCCGGTGGCTGCCACACCCGCAAAGCCGGAATGGATTGACTGTTGGAGCTACGATACGAGCTCAAGTTTGTCGTTCAATATCTACAGCAAGGATGAGAATGACAAGTTCATCAACCCTGACAGTCTTTATTATATCATCTACAACGATGACCAGCCGATAACTCTGAAGGCTGCGGATTATGACGAACTCGACAGCGATATGACCATGATTCCGTATGCTTCGGATGTGGCTTATGTCGACGGCAACTACCATGGAATCACATTACATAATGTCACTGCCACCCGCATCGGCCTGCAGACGGTATATATTATGGGCGGTGAGACAAGACGCTCGCCGATAGTCTACTACGGTGAGACCGACGGCATCAGCGCTGCCAAGAGCATTGAAGCAGTGAAAACTGTATATTATGACCTCTCCGGTCGGGAAATTTCCAATCCGTCGAAGGGCATCTATGTGAAGGTCGTGGAGCATGCTGATGGCTCTCGGTCGACAAGTAAGGTGACCGTCAAGTAACTGATTGCTAACAAGATAACTGAAGATGGGGAGCTGCGCCGATTGGTACAGCTCCCCATTATTCATATTATATTAATTGCGGTAGGTGGTCTTCTAACCTCATTCTTTTTACTTTTGTCTTCATCCTCTTTCTTATTCAGTAAGCTGGATAACAGACGTTGTGACACAGGATGTTACAGGCTTTTATTCCACCACCTCTTTAATCTTAATCGTCGTCTATCTCGCCATATAATTTGCAGAGCTTTATCCACTCATTAAAATGATCCTGCAGGGGCTGGTCGAAACGTTTCAGATCCTCGTCGGTAACAAGTTTATCCAAGTAGAGATCCCTGATAACATCAAGCCGATGGCAGCCGTAGCTGTTGTTGTAGCGGTGTGCGACGTGACGGTCGTAGTTGTGCACTCTCTTATATATCTGGATGTAAATCTTATGCCACGGTCCCTCGACACTCCGCCCGTTATCTTCGCGGTAGGGCTCGTTAAGTACAGCCAATGGTATTGGCTTGCTGGCAAGCCTCTGTATGCTCTTTACGAATCTCTCACATTCTTTTTCAAGTGCTCTGTGGATTAACTCCCTGCAGATGCGTTTGTCTTTCTTTGATACCTCCATAAGTATTTTCTATTTAATTATGCGGCTCCGAACTAAATCAGAATATGCCTGATTTGGTTCTTCTTCTGTTCGGCTTACCACTGTTCGAATGCAAAGATACAATTATTCTACTGAATTTCCTCGTTTGTTCGGAATTTCTTTTTTCTTCGATAGGAGAGTATAGTCAAATCATGGTCATGGATTTTTGCAGGACCGAAAATGTTTTGTATCTTTGCAATGAAAATATAAACAGAAAGCTGAGCAGTTAACGGGCGGTATCCGGAATAATGATTTTTCGGCAGAAACGTTACCGCTAAAGACACGAAAATAATGGAACCAAAATTTATCCTCACCCTCGACGGACACTTGCGCATAGGCAGCGTCAAGATGCATAAGGACCTTCTTCAGCCCGGCGACACCTGTATCGGTGGCGGATTCTGGGAGGTCGATTATATGTCGCGACGCCTGATACTATCGGGAAAGTCGTACGACTATGGCAAACCGAAGTGGACCTTCGTCACGGGAAGGATTTATGTGCCAACGGATTTCAGTGGATTGCGCATCGAATACGATGGCGACAGCTTTGTCGACAGTATCGATGTCAGCGCCGAATTTGACATTGCCTATTATTAACCGCCACGACAGAAACGATGATTACCATCAATGACAATACTCAAAAAACTTACTACGCGATAGCCGCCGTCTATCTTGCAACGCTCCTTGCGGTGGTGGCGATATGGGGTTACACCCCCTGCAACGACAGCGACGGATATATCGAGTTGGCGCGGCAGTCGATAGCTTATGGTGAGCCATATCCCTGCTGGCCAACTATTTACGGCAAGCCGTTTATATGGAATATCGGTCAGATTAATCTCATCGCCCTGTCGTTGTGGACTACCGGCTCGATCATGCCCGTGGTGGTGCTGATGTGTGTCATGAAAGCGGCTACGGCTTTGCTCGTGGCCACAACCGGCCGCAAGCTCTTTGGACCGTATGCCGGTCTGGCGGCTATCGTTCTCTTCGTCCTCTATCCCAATAACTGGGGACAGAGCACGATGATTCTCTCCGAGATTCCGGCCATAAGTTTTGCGATGACGGCCGTGACGTTGATGGTGGGAGAGGGGAGCGGAACCACAAAAAACTATAGAAAATGCGAAATTTTCAACGATAACAGATGGATTGGACACTGTAAGAATGCCCTAAAACAGGTGCCGTGGAGGGCTGTAGTGGCAGGATCGCTGTTGGCTCTTGCTAACTGGTTCAGGTCGATATCGCTCGTCTTTATCGTAGCCTTCCTTCTCTACTACCTCATTTTCAACCGACGGCAGATTATAAGCCGTTTTGCTGCGTTGATAGGAGGCTACGTGGCTTTTATCGTCATCGTGGGAACAAGTTGCTTGATGCGGACGGGATACTTTATCTATCAGGGTGATACGCTATGGTTCAATATGGCGGAGGCAACTTATGAGACATCAGTAGCGCCACATTATGGCAGCGAGATGTACCCACGGGGTACAGCAAGATATATTGCCGGACGCGAACACATGACGGCCATAGAATGCTCGGCAATATGGCGGGAGAGATCGTTGGAATGGCTTAAAGACCATAAAATCGACTATCTGGAGAAAGTTCCGGGACGACTGATGTATATGTACGTGAACGATATGGACAACCTGACGGCTTTCATCAGTGATAAGTCGAAGGCCGAAAATAACTACATCACACTGCCTTACCGTCATCTGCTCTCCGAGATTGGACATCTGTCTGGGGTGCAGAAATTGGCCGTGATGAATCTCGTTTACTACCTTTTTCTCCTTGCAGGATTTGTAGTGACCACGATTGTAATGTTGGTTAAGCGGGTGAATATCAAACAGTTATTTCTGCCTGTATTCATAGTTGTCGGCGGATCGTTAGCCATCGTCTTGGCTGTTCATGGCGAAACCCGGTTCAAGGAGCCTTTTATGCCGTTTATCTTCATTGTTGTCGGGGCCGGACTACAACATTTTTATTCTTGGCGAAAGGCCGGAAAGGAGTGTGGAAAATGACTATGGAGATAACATCATCGGGCCGTCTGCCGTGGATAGATATGTTGCGGGGCTACTGCATGATAGCCATTCTGCTCTTTCACACCGAGGTTTATTATACCGGTGATGCCGTCATACCGTATTCATTCTATGTCGATAATGTCCTGACAATATTCTTTTTCGTTTCCGGCTATCTCTTTATAAAGAAAGGAAAAACCGTTGATGCCGCTTTTGTCAAGCACAAACTGCGGTCGGTTGTCGGCGGTATGCTGGTGCCCTATTTCCTGCTGTCGGCGGCTCTGTCGCTGCCAAAGAGTATCGTTCGTGGTATTAGCCTTTCCCAACTGCTTACGGACATTGTCATGGGACGTGCCTATTGGTTTGTGGCTGCACTCATTGTGGCCGAAATTATTTTCTTGTTGCTGCTGTGGATAAGTCGCGGTAACGGGTTGAAAATGTTCTTGTTAGTGGTGAATATCTGTGCGCCATTGCTGCCACTGACCCTGCACTATTGCGGTGATGGACTGCCGTGGCATGCAGAGAATGCACTCTTGGCCATCCCGTTTCTCTTCGCAGGGTATGAATATCGTAGGTACGAGAAGGACTGCGAGCGTCGTTGCAGGTGGCCCTATCTGCTTGTGGCCGCTGCAGGACTGGTGTGTGCTAAAATCATTGAGTACACGCATATAATGCCGATGTGTGTCGATCCGATAAATATCGGGTCGTGGCCGTTGTTCTTCATCGACAATGCCCTTGGCATAATCCTTGCTATAGCTGTTGTTAAAAGGTTGCCGGTGGTGTCGAGGGTAGCTTGGACGGGAGCCCACAGTCTTGTATATTATTTCCTTTGCAGTGCCGTACCGTTAGCCGTGAGCATGCTGTTTGGCCGTATAGGACTGGTTTACAGTGGCATGTACAGCAGCGTCTTACTGGTTCTTGTCATCGGCTATGCGGTATCGACGGTTATAACGTGGATGGTCAATAAACCCCTACAAAAGCTACGATTTCTTATTAATTCTTGAAGAAAATGACTTCATAACAAGAAAAATTCTTGAAAATGGTGCCGTTTTTCTCATTTGTTTTGTTTATCTTTGCATCCAAACAACGATCCTGAATCGCGCCTGCAAAAATGCATAAAAATACTGTGGGAGAGAGACGGGTGGAAGAAATGGACTGACTTTTTATTTGAATTATTCAATAATAGCTGATGAATGACATTGTGCTGATAATAGCTTTTACAATAATCGTGGCTCTTTTAGTTGTCATTATTTATATGATCAACAAGAGAAAAAGAGCCTCAGATGATGATTTGCTATCGGATTCTGATGACGAGACCGCCGACTTCGGCTCGAAGGGGGGCTATGACGTCAATGGAAAATATAATGGAAATGACAAGGTCCTGCCGTCAATGAAGTCCGGTGAACTGTTGAAGTCGATTCTGAAACGTCTCAACTGCACCTACAAAGAGGGCGACGACGACGATATATGGTTCACTTACCAGGGTGAGCACTTTGCATTGAGATTCTCCGACGATTCCTATTGGGTGCGCATCTATGACGCACAGTGGTTTGAGTGTCCGCTCGACGACCTCGAAGAAATTTCGTATATGCAGAAAGCCGTGAACTACTGCAATGCAAGAAATTGTGCCACAGCATGTTATGTTATAGATACCGAGGAAGAAAAGTTCACCGTTTTCTCTAAGTGTGACTTTCTCTTGAACAGCAATTTTCCTTTCCCAGACGATTACTTCATCTCCTGGCTAAACCAGCTTTTCCGCCTCAAACGCGATGTCGCAATGCAGTATGACAAGGAGAAGGTTGAGGGTGAGGTGAAGAAATAGAAATGATTTTTGCCGTCAGATTATTGTAAAATGGGCACCTAACTTGTTGTGCCCATTTTTGAAATCTATATCCTTTTGTCGGGTGTGGCCAGTGTGGCCGACTGAAATCTGCTGGTAATTCTTGTGCAAACGTGGTCGTCCGCTATCTCCGGGAAATATTCATGATGAAGCGTGGTCGTCCGAAAAAATGATGAGATTCGGTTTTACGACCGATTGGAGGGATACTAACACTGCTATACGCCCCCTACAACTTCACTGTACCGCTTGCCCCCTTATTAGCAAGAATATCAGCGTGATGGAATTCGTACGCAGATTCGGCAGATTCAATAACGGACAAGCTGCAACCGCATTGTGCCGCATATCCGTTGATTGCGAGATTTATTGTCCTTGGCGTATCCTTTGCGGCCTTTGCAAGAGGATTTTGCCCTTTGTCTCTACCAGCCCCGACGGGGCTTTCCGTTGGCAGAGGAAATAACCTATGTTCATTAGAATGGTGATAATCACGCCCTGCAAGTGGGTAGGTGCAGCATACATGTAATATATCCCTTCGCCGACCAACGTTTTCCGTTTGAAAATGCCAATGCGATAATGACAATATAAAGGTTTATATTTCCTCTCACATGATTCCATGGAAAAAAAACAGTGCGCCGGAATCTGCGAATTCATCGTGTTCTATGCGCGTAACTTGTCCTTCAGATAGCGGCCGGTGATGCTCTCTTTGCATTTTGCCACCTCCTCCGGTGTTCCGGCTACGACAAGATTGCCGCCACGGTCGCCACCGTCGGGGCCAAGGTCAACAACGTAGTCGGCACACTTGACAACATCGAGGTTGTGCTCAATGACGATGATGCTGTGGCCGTGGTCAATAAGCATGTCGAACGCCTTGAGAAGTTTCTGTATGTCGTGGAAATGAAGACCAGTTGTCGGCTCGTCAAAGATGAACAATGTAGGCTCCTGCTTCTCCTGACCAATGAAGTAAGCTAACTTAACACGCTGATTCTCACCACCCGACAGCGTTGATGATGACTGGCCTAACTTGATATAACCCAATCCGACATCCTCCAACGGACGCAGTTTTGCGGCCACCGACTTCTTGCCGTACTTCGTAAAGAACTCGAGGGCCTCGCTGACCGTCATATCGAGGACGTCGCTGATGCTCTTGCCATGGAACTGGACATCAAGAATTTCCTTCTTGAACCGCTTGCCGTGGCAGGCCTCACACTCTAATGTCAGGTCGGCCATGAACTGCATCTCTACGGTTATAACCCCTGCTCCCTTACACTCCTCACAACGGCCGTCGTCGGTGTTGAAGGAGAAATATTGTGGTGTGAATCCCATCTGCTTGGCCAACGGCTGGTCGGCAAAGACCTTCCTTATCTCGTCATAGGCCTTCACGTAAGTAGCTGGGTTAGAGCGCGTACTCTTGCCTATAGGGTTCTGGTCGACAAACTCGACATGGTGAATCTGTTTCCAATCGCCTTCGAGAGCGAGATATTCGCCGGGAGCATCGGCAACCTCATTGAGATGACGCTTCAGAGCAGGGTAGAGAATGCCCTTGATGAGGGAGCTCTTACCCGAGCCGCTGACACCGGTGACGACGGTAAAAACATTGAGCGGGAATTTAACGTCGACACCCTTGAGGTTGTTCATCCGAGCTCCGCGAATGCTGATGGCCATATTCCACGGCCGACGACTGGCAGGAACGGGGATAGTCTCGGCGCCGGTAAGATATTTGATGGTGTATGACCGTGGATATTCTTTCAGGAGCTTGGCGTTGAGAGCCGGTTGCTCGTCCTTGCTCTTGGCCACTACCGATGCCATATCGCCCTCGAAGACCACCTCTCCACCGAGGCGGCCGGCATCGGGACCGATATCAATGAGATAGTCGGCCGACCGCATAATCTCCTCGTCATGCTCGACGACAATGACGGTATTGCCTAAGTCGCGGAGCTCCTTGAGGACATGTATCAGACGGTCGGTGTCGCGGCTGTGAAGGCCTATCGATGGTTCGTCGAGGATATAAAGGCTACCCACGAGACTGCTGCCGAGACTCGTGGTGAGGTTGATGCGCTGAGATTCTCCTCCCGACAGTGAGTTGGAACGGCGGTTGAGAGTGAGGTAGCCAAGTCCAACGTCGACAAGGAACTGCAGCCGGTTCTTAATTTCTACGAGCAGACGTTTGCTGACTTCTGCGTCGTGAGCATCGAGAGTGAGATTATCGAACCACTCCTTGAGGTTGACGATTGGCATATCAACAAGGTCGGAGATGCTCCGACCGGCAATTTTTACCCATTCGGCCTCTTTCTTCAGACGTGTGCCGTGGCAGTCGGGACAGACGGTCTTGCCCCGATAGCGGCTCATCATAACGCGATATTGAATCTTATACTGGTTCTCCTTGAGCATCTGGAAGAAACTGTCGATGCATATCTTGTCGTGGATATCGCGATTTTTCTCCGACGGCAGACCATGCCAGAGCATATCTTTCTCCTTCTGCGTCAGCTCGAGGTATGGCTTGAAGATAGGGAAATTGTCGTGTGCGGCCCGGCGACAGAACTCCTCGTTCCACATTTTCATCTTCTCACCGTGCCAGCACTGTACGCAGCCGTCGTAAACCGATAATGTCGTGTTCGGGATAACAAGTTTTTCGTCGATGCCTATAACCGAGCCGAAACCCTCACATGTGGGGCATGCACCGGCGGGAGAGTTGAACGAGAACATATTGTCGTTGGGCTCCTGGAATGTCATGCCGTCGGCCTCAAAGCGCGTGGAGAAATCGTAAGCGATATTCCCCGGCAGAAAGACGAGACGGCAGGCACCATCACCCTCGTAAAAGGCTGTCTCACAGGAGTCTGACAGACGTGAGATGTCGCCCTTCTCATGGCTCACCGACATGCGGTCGACGATGAGATAGATGTCGGCGCGATGCTTCTCGAGCCAGCCGTCGGCCTCCGTTTTGACTTGTTCCAACAAATCGTCAATCCTCACGGGCTTACCGCAGAAAAGAACACGGCCATAGCCTTCCTGAAGGTACATCTCCATCTGCTTCTCTACCGTGCGCCCCTCGCTGACATGAAGGGGTGCAAGAACCATGAATTTCGTACCATCGGAGTAGGTATGGGTGCAGGCGATAATGTCCTCGACGCTGTTCTTCTTCACCTCCTGACCGCTGATGGGCGAATAGGTGCGGCCAATACGCGCAAAGAGAAGTCGCATGTACTCATAAATTTCGGTGCTCGTGCCGACAGTAGAACGCGGATTACGCGCAACGACCTTCTGCTCAATGGCTATGGCTGGCGGCAGACCACGGATGTAGTCGACCTCGGGTTTCGTCATTCTGCTGAGAAACTGACGGGCATAAGAGCTGAGACTCTCGACATATCGCCGCTGCCCCTCGGCATATAGAGTGTCGAAAGCCAACGAGCTCTTGCCAGAGCCGCTAACACCGGCAATGACAATGAGTTTATCGCGCGGTATCTTCAGACTGATATTCTTGAGGTTGTTAACCCTCGCACCTTTCACTTCAATGTAGTCGTTCATAATGGACATAAAATTATAGCCTTTCAATCTACAAAGTTACGGATTAATTCTCAAATTAAGAAGAATGTCGGGAATTATATTTTATCTTCCAAGCCGAGCTTAGACTCATGTCAGCACGTCAAAACTTATTATAGGGCATCTCTTCTTATCAGAAGCTTTTTTTTGCTCGACTGTATCTATCATTGTCTCAGACCGTTAGAAATAAGCCGAAAAAATAATCGCCGAAAAACTTGCATTCGGCTTAAAAATTTTGTAGCTTTGCATTAAGAATTCATGAGGAACACAAAATATCAATTATAAATTCAGATAGATGTCACGGGCAGAACATAAGAACTTTGAGATACCAGTGATTGACGATGGATTGTCTGCGTAAATGTGGACGAATAATAAAGATAAGACTGAATTGGTGTGAATTAAAATGGACTGACATTTAATGTTTACAAAGAAAATTCAATAATTGTTCCAAATTATAGCTGATTAATATTAAAATGCTTACTTTTGCATTAATAAGGAAAATATATAAAAAAGGAAAGATTATGAAAAGAAAGATTCTTGCATTGACTTTTGCCATGGCTATCGTTGTCGGTGCTAATGCCCAGTCGACATCTACTTATACGCCGATAACCCAGAACGATTCTGACGTGGCCGCTGTGACCAATGAGAATAACCTTAAGCTCAACGACGAATATCTCAAATGGCAGTCGAAGTATGAAGAGGTTGGCACGGAGATTAACGATGTTGCAGCACAAATAGACCAGGAGACTGCTAAGCGTGGCTATCCCAAGAAGAAAACTGTGAAGCAGAAGATTGCCCTCGTAGAGCAGTATATCCAGCTGTTGGAGTATGAGCGCGACAATCCGTCGATATTCCCAATGGATCTCGACAAGGGAAAAATCGAGAGAAAAATAGCGCAGTGGCAGGAGCATCTCGACGGTCTTAACAAGCTTGTCAAGAAGATATGATTTCCATCCTCTTCTGAGTTGTATTAGTGATTAGGTGAACGCATTACATAAATATATGAAGAAAGGGCACGCCATTGCTGACATGCCCTTCCTTCATCAAGAATCATGATTTACAATCAGTCGAAGTCGATGTGTTGCATCACCTTACGGAAATATTTCTGCGTAGCGCGGACTGAATATCCCGTTCCGCCTTTCCACATTCGTATGGCCTTCTCGATGCTGTTGTTGGGATTATAATATGACATAAAAATCTCAAACATCTCGCGCGATTTACTTGCGCTGTAGCGGTCGGCAAGGCTAAAGCGGCGCTTGAGACCTTTCTGTTTAAGTATCTGATTGACAGCCTTAACAACAGTTGGCGACATTTGCAGCACACCAACATACTGACCATTGCGTGCGTTGGCGTTGCCGCGACTCTCAACATGGATAATTGCATCCACAACGGGAGACCAGTCGAAATCATCATTCTCATTGGCGGCATTTGCACCTGTCGACACAAATGCCAACATCATTACTACAAAAAATACTCTCAGTTCTTTTAAAAATCTCATCATAAACAATTTTATGGAGCCTGAACGCCAAAGATTGGACAATCTTCTTCAAACCATTGAACAACAATGTTCTAACGACCGAAAATGTTTTTAATCGAGAGAATAAAAACAACGTTCACTGCACAGTCCTATGTGAGATGGAGTTACCCTGTGCATGAGCTCCAGTTATCAATTCGTCGGCAAAGGTACGAAAAAAAATCCAAATAGCCAAATCTGACTTTCCTCACTGTTAATTTTATTTAGTTTTACACTTATCTCTTGCATATAAGAAAAAACAATAGTATCTTTGCACTAATAAGCCAATCAAGAACGAAACAACACTCGATAAGAAGTAGAAAACATTATAATTCATTAAAAGTTAATCACTATTATTATGGGATTATTAACAGGTAAGGTGGCGCTGATTACAGGTGCCGCACGTGGAATAGGAAAAGCCATTGCGCTGAAATTTGCTGACGAAGGTGCCGACATCGCCTTCACTGACCTTGTCATCGACGAGGAGCACGGAGGTCTGGAGACCGAGCGCGAGATTGCCGCTAAGGGCGTGAAGGCCAAGGGCTACTCCGGCAATGCTGCCGACTTCGCTGAGACAGAGGCTCTTGTCAACCAGATTAACAAGGACTTCGGTCATATCGACATTCTTGTCAACAACGCCGGCATCACCAAAGACGGACTGATGCTGAAAATGACTGAGCAGCAGTGGGATGCCGTCATCAACGTCAACCTCAAGAGTGCCTTCAACTTCATCCATGCAATCACCCCTATCATGATGCATGAGCGTGGTGGTTCAATCATCAACATGTCGTCGGTTGTCGGTGTTCACGGTAACGCTGGACAGTGCAACTACGCCGCATCGAAGGCTGGACTCATAGCTCTGGCAAAGAGTATCGGTCAGGAGATTGGCCGTCGCGGCATCCGCGCCAACGCTATTGCTCCCGGATTCATCGATACAGCCATGACCCAGGCTCTGCCGGAGGATATCCGCAAGGCATGGATCCAGAATATTCCTCTGCGCCGTGCTGGAACGGTCGACGATATCGCCAATGTGGCTACATTCCTCGCTTCCGACATGTCGAGCTATGTCTCCGGTCAGGTGATTCAGGTCGACGGTGGTATGAACATGTAAGCAATGACACCACTCTACGAGGATAACCATATTATCATAGTCTACAAAGAGTCGGGCGAAATCGTGCAGGGCGACAAGACCGGCGACAAGCCCCTCTCGGAGACTGTGAAGGAATGGATAAAGACGGAGCACAACAAGCCGGGGAACGTCTTCCTCGGTGTTGTGCACCGTCTCGACCGTCCCGTAGCCGGTATTGTTGTCTTCGGAAAGACATCGAAGGCTACCGCACGGTTGAACAAGATGTTTCGTGAGGGTGAAATCCACAAGACATATTGGGCCATCGTCCAGGGCCGTCCGGCTGACGACGAGGCCACACTGACTGACTGGATACTAAGAAAGGAGAAGATAAACAAGAGTTTTGCCTACGACCATGAGGTACCGGCATCAAAGAAAGCAATACTCTCGTATAAGGTTCTGACACACGGAGATAACTATTCACTACTTGAGGTAAACTTGAAGACGGGCCGTCACCATCAGATTCGGTGCCAATTGGCAAATATCGGCTGTCCGATAAAGGGTGACCTGAAGTATGGTGCTCGTCGTAGCAATGCCGACGGAAGTATAAGTCTGTTGAGTCATAGGGTGGAATTCGTTCATCCCGTGAGTCATAAAACAATCATTGTCGAAAGTCCGCTGCCCCATGACCGGTTGTGGGAGACACTGGCAAAAGATGCATGCAAAGGCTGAACGCTAAGAAAACACTCAAGATTCTGACAGCCATCGTTCTGACGCCGATAGTTGTCTTCATTGTGCTGACGGTGCTGCTGTATATTCCGCCGGTACAAAACTGGGTGGCTCATGGCGTGGCAAGCTATGCATCGGAGAAGACCGGCGACAGCATTACCGTGGGACGGGTGTCGCTGAGCTATCCCCTCGACTTGAAAGTGTCGGACTTCCGTATGCTTCACCCCAACGACTCGTTGAAGAATGTCACCGATACCGTGGCCGATGTCCGCACACTCGTGGCCAGTGTCCAGCTCCTGCCATTATTAAGGGGTGAGATTAACGTCGACGAGCTGACTCTTAAGCACTTAAAAGCCAATACTACCAACTTTATAGGTGATTTGCGCATTAAGGCTAATCTCGAGAAACTGCACATACATAGTCACGGTATCAGCCTCAACGGCGATTCAGCCAATGTCGACTTTACGGAGATTGAGAACGGATGGGTGGACGTGGCTCTCGGCGACACGATACCTAAGGACACTACAAAGGAAAAAACGCTGTGGAAGATTAATATCGGAAAGGTGAGCCTTGCTCAAACAGATTTCCGCCTCCACATGCCCGGCGACTCGATGAATATACATGCCGACTTCCACCTTGCCATAGCCAACGACACCCATCTTCTTCTCCACGACAATATATATAAGGTAGGAGCCTTCGATTGGCACGGCGGCGCCCTGGACTATGACATTCCATATAAGCGGCACACCGTAAAGGGATTCGACAGCAATCATATATCTGCCAATGACATAAATATTGGCATCGACTCATTCGTCTATTCTCAGCCCGACATCTCTATGACCATAAGGGCTGCAAACCTCAAGGAGAATAGTGGACTGAATATCAATGGCTTGAATGGTCGGCTGTATATCGGCAAGAAACAACTCAAGGCCGACAACTTCCGCCTGGTGATGCCATCGACTGACATTGCAGGCAACTACCGTATGGACCTCAATGCGTTCAGCGATTCAGTGCCGGGGCAGTTTTTTACCGATTTGAAAGGATATGTAGGTGTCGGCGATATTAGGTCGTTTCTCATCTCGGTGCCGAACAAATATCTTGCGAATCTGCCCCGTGAACCCTTGCGTCTGAACGGACGTTTCTTTGGTAATCTGCAGCGCATTAGCTTTAAGAATATTGACGTCGGTTTTCCGTCGGCATTCTCTTTGAGCGGCAACGGATATGTAGCCAATGTCACGAACAGCGGAAGATTAAAAGCTGAAGCCCGCTTGCGACTACGGACGAGGAATATGGCTTTCGTCAAGAAGTTCATGCCTTTGGGAACAAGGAAAAAGATTAATATTCCCGGCGGAATGACCATTGACGGAATCTTCAAGATAGACCGGGAACTTGTAGCTGCCGATTTTAATGCCATCTATGCAAAGGGGTTGCTTAAAGCAAAGGGATTCTTCAATGGTGCCGACAATACATATAATATTGTTGCTTCAGCCAATAATTTCCGTCTTGGAGATATCATTCTCGGTAACGGAATAGGTAGCGTCACGGCATCGGTAAAGGCCCACGGCCATGGCATCACGTTTCCGAGTTCGGCTACGGGAGTGGCCCTCCAGGCCAATGTCGGAAAACTGAAGATTGGAAAATATACTCTTGACGGCATTCAAGGAAAAGTAAATATGACCGGTGGCCGTATTGACGCTCATGTGAACAGCCGTAACGCCATGGCCGGCGGCAACGTGCATATCAACGGCAGACTGGCGCACCGGTTGCTCGATGTACGTCTTTCCGGTGATATTTCGCATTTGAACCTAAGGGCCTGGGGACTGACCGACAAGCCGTGGTCGGTTACGGCCAGGACCGATCTGCGGATAAAGTCGGACCTCGACAAATATTATTATGCTCGTGGGGGAGTCGGCTACCTGAGCATCAGCGAGCAACGGCGGCGAGGAACGATGACTCTTGTCAACGCTAAAGGGCTGACAGTCAGTGGAAGTTTAAGGGGAAAAGCTCTTGAGGCACATCTTGACGGCGATATCGACGGAGCCAATCTCAAGGGACTTGGAATTACAGGCAGTCCGTATATGGTTTCGGCGGCGGCAGTTGTCGATGTCAAGGGCAACATCTCGAAGCCATATCTGATAAACGCTACTGTCAATGCCGATGAATTCAAGATGACAGAGCACCGCGGAAAGACGGTTATACCGCTCGTCTCGGGCGATTTCATTGCCAAGGCGAATCTCAGAGGAAATGATATCGGTGGGTCATTCAACGGAAATATCAATAATGCAGACCTCTATCAGTTAGGCATTGTCGACGAGCCGTTATCTACATCGGGGTCGGCCGATCTTACTTTTGAGACCAATCAGAAAGACAAAATCTACCTTGACGGACAGATTGGCAATATGACCATTGCCGACAGAAAGAGCAATTACACCACATCGGGGATGACTGTGAACTTGCTTTCGACCGCTGATACCACCCATGCAACCATTGCCGGCGGCGACTTCCTACTAAAAGCTGACGCACAAGGAACTTACACGAGAACGCTTAATGCCTTAGGAGCCATAGCAAAGGAGCTGAAGTCACAAATAAAGAACAAGGAAATCAATCAGTCGGCACTAAAGGCTAAACTGCCCGTGGCAAGTGTAATACTTAAGACTGGCTCGACAAATATCATATCAAATATCCTGTCGAAGAACGGTATAGCATTCAAAAATGCCAATATCGACCTCAAATCGTCACCGTTGACTGGACTCAACGGAACGGCTATCGTCGACTCACTGGTCTACAACGGGACCAGAGCCGACTCAGTTAACCTCGTGCTGAAATCAGAAAACGGGCATCTTAATTATGACGTGGCAGTCGTAAACAATCCAGACAATGAATATCCATACAAGGGAACACTCACGGGAACGGTCCTCGAAAAGGGTATAACGACTGACGCCAATGTCATAGACAAGCACGGCAAAACTGCTGTAGCTGTAGGACTTATTGCTGCTATGGAGGGCGACGGCATCAAGATGTCGGTGACATCGAAGAATTCCATTCTCGGATATAAATCGTTTGCTGTCAATGATTCAAACTATGTTTATGTAGGACGCGACAGAAGGGTTTCTGCGAGTATGAAGCTTCTTGCTGCCGACGGTGCTGGTACTCAGTTGTATACGGATGATAACGACACCACGTCGCTGCAGAATATCACTCTCGGAATGCATAATTTTGAGCTTGGAAAACTGCTCACTGTCCTACCGTTCGCACCAAAGATTAGTGGTGTCCTCAACGGCGACTACCATATTATACAGACATCTAAGGAGCTCACGGTATCGAGTGATATGACGGTAAGCAATATGGTCTACGACGATTGTCCTATGGGCGATGTCGGAGTGAACATGGTTTACATGCCACAGGGAGACGGCACACACTATGTCGATGCCTTAATAGCTCAGAACGGCAATGATGTGGGACAACTGTCGGGAACCTACGACAGTAAGGGGAAAGGCTCGCTCGATGCCAAACTTTCGCTCGACAGATTCCCGCTGAGTTTTGTCAACGGATTTGTCCCCGACAAGATTATCGGCCTTGACGGTCACGGCGACGGTGAGCTGACGATGAAAGGTCCGCTCGACGACCTTGATATCAATGGTGAGGTCTATCTCGATTCGTCACATATTTATAGTGAGCCCTATGGTGTTTCCATGCGCTTTGCCGACGATCCGGTGACTATCAAGAACAGTAAAGTGGTATTTGAGAACTTCGAAATGTTTGCCAACAACGACCAGCCACTCGACATTGTGGGATATCTCGACTTCCATAATCCGTCGGATATGTATATCGATACGCGGATGAGGGCCACGAATTTTAAATTGATTGACGCTAAAGAAAATGTGAGGTCGACGATTTACGGCGATGCCTACGTCAACTTCTTTGGCGGAATGCGGGGCCACATGGACAATCTGAGTATGGGCGGACGGTTAGAAGTGCTCGGAAATACCGATATGACCTATGTCATGCACGATACGCCGCTGTCGACCGACGATTCGCCGAGCGACCTCATACAGTTCACAAATTTCAATGACAGTACCGAGGATGTAGTCGTCCGACCGACAATCAAGGGAATGAAGATGGATCTGAGCGTGAATATCGACGAACAGGCCCACATCGTAGCAGCCCTCAATGCCGAGCATAGCAATTACATCGACCTTATCGGTGGCGGTGATTTGGCACTTCATTACGACCCCACGAACAATATAACCCTCAGAGGACGGTACACCCTGAACTCAGGGCATATGAAATATTCGCTAAATATGATTCCTCTCCGTACGTTCAATATCCAGGAAGGCAGCTACATTGAGTTTACCGGAGAGCCCATGAACCCGGCTCTGAGCATCACGGCAACTGACAATGTAAAAGCTAATTACAGCAGTGCCGGGGGCAACGACCGTATTGTCGATTTTACGGCAGGGGTGAAACTCACAGGTACCCTTTCTGCACCGGGTGTGACGTTCATCGTCGATGCACCTGATGATACCGAGGCCCAGAACGACCTTAACACTAAGAGTGAAGAGGAAAAAGGAAAGATTGCCATCACGCTGTTAGCCTCGGGAATGTATATTTCGAACGGAAAAGGTGGCAACTACGCCATGAGCGGTGCCCTGGCCAGTTTCATGCAGAACCAGATAAACAATATCACGGGCAGAGCTCTGAGCTCCATGGGACTTGATTTGTCGGCCAATATGGAGAGCAGTGCCGATGCCAAGGGCGGACTGCATACCGACTATACATTCAATTTCTCAAAGCGGCTGTGGAATAACAGGCTCAGAATAATGATGGGTGGAAGGGTTTCGACAGGTGCACAAGCCGGTGAGGACAACGGAGCATACTTCGATAATTTCTCCATTGAATATCGTCTGAATCAGCACGAGACCCAATATCTGAAACTGTACTATGACCGTCAGGCTTACGACTGGCTCGAAGGTGATGTCAGCGAGTTTGGTGCTGGTTTCATGTGGAGGCGTAAGTTGCAGCATTTCAAGGATATAATAAGGTTCCGTTCCAACAATAGTCAGCAGCCGGTGCCTCCATCCAACAGACTAAATGCTGACACATTAATTCGGTTCAACAACAATGACAAGAAATAAAATATTCATAGCCATCATCAGCCTTGGAGCACTCATCATGTCGGCATGCTCAACGACGAGCGGCATACCGGACGGTGAACAGCTCTATACTGGTATGAAGCCGACGGAATACTCTGATTTTGAGGATAATAAGCATTTCAGAAACACGAAGGAGGAGCTCGATATCGTTCTTGCCACAAAGCCGAACGCCTCACTCCTCGGCAGTCCTACAGTCAGCTCGCCGTTCCCTTTCGGACTGTGGATATGGAATGCGTTCAACCCGAGCAACACAAAGTTGAGCCGATGGATAGTTAAGGCCTTCGGCTCGCAACCGGTATTGATGAGCTATGCCAACCCCGCACTGCACGAGTCGGTGGGTGAGGCCACACTGGCAAAAAGAGGTTACTTCCACGGAAATATCAGCTACAAGCTTATCCCTCAGAAGAATCCTAAGAAGATGAAAATGCAATATTTTGTCGACATGGGACCGCTGTGGCGATATGACTCAATAAAATATGTGAACTTCCCAGCCGATGCTGACAGTCTTATATCAAAAGACAGTGCTAACAGCGTCATTCGCAATGGTGATCCTTTCGATCTTAGTAGCCTTGAGAATGAACGCCAGCATTTGGCTTCTCTTTTCCGGAATAATGGTTATTACTATTATAGTAAGGAGTATGCCGCATATATGGCCGACACTATTTCTGTGCCCGGAAAGGTGCTGCTTAGACTGCAATTAGCTGACAGTCTGCAAGATAACGTAATGAGAAAATGGCATATCGGCAACATTTCAGTAAACTTTCGCCGGCAGATGATGGAGCAACTGAAAAACAGCCGCAGTTTCCGTCATTATACAGTCAACTATAACGGGAAGAAAAGTCCGCTCCGATTGGGAGTCATTCTCAGCGACTTGAAACTGCGCCATGGTGACCTTTACAACGCAAGCAAGGACGAACTGTCGAAGCAAAAAATCAACTCGCTCGGGATTTTCTCAAGCAGCAGCATCACATATACGCCAAAAGATTCAACATCCGACTGCGATACGATAAACATGAATGTCGATCTGACATTTGATAAGCCCTATGATTTCTACGTAGAAGCGTATGGCCGGGGCAAGACCAGCGGCAAGTATGGACCGGAGGCTATAGTTGGTTTGACTAAGCGTAATGCCTTTCGTGCTGGTGAACTGCTGAACTTGCGGCTCCACGGCTCTTACGAGTGGCAGACAGGCCATAGCAATGAGGGTTCAAACTCGAAGATAAATTCTTATGAGTATGGTGCTGAGGCCAGTCTCGACTTCCCTCGCATTGTGAATCCTTTTAGGGTTCCTATTCGTAAGAGATTGGAAAAAATGAGACGTCAGATGATGCTTGCCGCACAACAGGGTAGGGAAGTGAAGATGCCGCGCAAGCCTAAGGAGTTCTATGAGACCCCGATAACAACGCTGAAAGCATCATTCGACGTGCTTAACCGTGCCAGTTTCTTCAAGCGTCATGTCGTTTCGGGGGAGCTGACCTACAGCTGGCGCCCTACAGAAACGAGTCAGTTTAAGCTCAGTCCGCTGACTCTTACATACGAATATATGCAGAGCCGGACAAAGAAATTCATGGAAATGGAGGATTCTATGCCATATTTGAAAACCTCCATGGCCGACCAGTTTATGCCAAAGGCCGAATTCTCATATATCTATACCTCACCGTCGGCATTTAGGAATCCCATCAAATGGAGATCGACAATCAGCGAATCAGCAAATATTGTGTCGCTTGGATACCTGTGTGCCGGTGACAAATGGAACGAGAAGGGGAAGACAATGTTCAAGAACCCTTATGCTCAGTTCTTTAAGGTAGAAACAGAATTGACAAAATTGTGGCAGATAGCCGACAAGAGTTCGATAGCGGCCCACGCCAGCGCGGGAGTGATTTATAGCTATGGCAACAGCAGGGTGGCACCGTATTCTGAGCAGTTCTATGTCGGTGGAGCCAACAGTATCAGGGCTTTCAACGTCAGGAGCATCGGACCTGGCAAATACCGGTCGGCCGAGAGAAACTTCTCTTATGTTGAGCAGACCGGAGATATTAAATTCCTCGCCAACCTCGAATACCGTCCTCATATCCTCGGTGACCTCTACGGTGCCCTCTTCGTCGATGCAGGAAATGTGTGGACAATGCATGAGGATAGGGCCGAAGACGGTATCGTCAGGGAAGGGGGTAAATTTGAATTTAAGAACTTCCTCAACCAAATGGCTTTGGGCACTGGTGTCGGACTGAGATATGACCTCGGATACTTCATTATCCGTCTCGATTGGGGAATAGGAATACACGTCCCCTATGCCGACAGTCATGGATTCTACAATGTAGACAGTTTCAAGGATGCTCAGACATTGAACTTCGCTATTGGGCTTCCGTTCTAAAAAATTAATAAAATAACCATAGCATGACGTGATTATCCAATCTTTTTCGTAACTTTGCACTATTAAACATACAGAATACAATATAAAAGGAATTTGTACTATGAAACCGACTTTGTTACTCCTTGCTGCCGGAATGGGCAGCCGTTATGGTGGTCTGAAACAGCTCGATGGACTGGGGCCCAATGGTGAGACAATTATGGATTACTCCATTTACGATGCCATCCAGGCTGGATTCGGCAAGATTGTATGGGTTATCCGGAAGGACTTCGAGAAAGACTTCCGTGAGAAAATTCTCTCAAAATATGAGGGTCACGTTCCCTGCGAGCTTGTCTTCCAGAGCCTTGACAGTCTGCCCGAGGGCTATAGCGTTCCTGAGGGAAGGCAGAAGCCATGGGGTACAAACCATGCCGTAATGATGGCTGAGAAAGTCATCAACGAGCCTTTCTGCGTCATCAACTGCGATGACTTCTACAATCGCGACTGCTTTAAGGTCATTGGCAAGTATCTCTCGGAGCTTCCAGAGGGCAGCAAGAATAAATATGCCATGGTTGGTTTCCGCGTAGGCAACACTTTGAGTGAGAATGGAAGTGTGAGCCGCGGAGTTTGCTCTACCGATGAAAATAACAACCTTACGACCGTTGTAGAGCGTACGGAAATCGTAAGACAGGACGATGGAAAAGTAGCCTACAAGGACGAAAACGGCAAGTGGGTGAACATTGCCGACACTACACCGGTGAGCATGAACGTATGGGGATTCACTCCCGACTATTTCGAATACAGCGACAAGTTCTTCAAGGACTTCCTCGACGCTCCTACGACAAAGACAAATCCGAAGGCTGAATACCTTATTCCTTGGGTCGTGAACAAACTCATCAATGACGGAACAGCCACATGCGAAGTGCTTGACACCACAAGCAAGTGGTTCGGTGTAACATACTCTGCCGACCGTCCGGGAGTCGTTGCTAAAATACAGAAGCTCGTCGACGACGGCGTTTATCCAAACAAACTCTTCTAAATGGACAATATCCAAGACAATACTTTATTTCTGTTGACAGACGAGGAACTGAGCATCTTGAAAGACAGCATCTCGTCTGCCAACAGAATTGTGATCACAGCCCATAAGTCGCCCGATGGCGATGCCGTGGGCTCAACGCTGGCCTGGAAGCATTATCTTGCTGCTCTCGGTAAGGAGGCTGTTGTCGTACTGCCCGATGCAGCTCCTGATTTTCTTCATTGGCTGCCACAGTACGACACTATCATAACTTATGACAAGCACGCTGAGGATGTCAGGAAGGTTGTGAATGATGCCGATTTGCTGTTCTGTCTCGACTATAACGAACTTTCGAGAACCGAGGAGATGCAACCCGTCATCGAAGGCTCAAAGACAAAGAGAATTGTCGTCGACCACCATGTAGGCCCGAAAATTCCATCAATACTTACCGTTTCGCGGCCTGCGGCCTCAAGTACCTCGGAGCTGGTCTTCCGACTTATGAGTCAGCTCACTGGTACACAGGATATTAGCCATGATGCTGCTGTGTGCGTATATTGTGGAATGATGACCGACACCGGAGGATTCACCTTCAACAGCACAAATCCCGACATATACCTTATTATATCAGAGCTACTGCGCAAAAATATCGACAAGGATGTTATCTATAACAAGGTGTTCCACAACTATAGTGCCAATGCGCTGCGCTTTAGGGCCCACATCATCCAGGATAAACTCCGGCTTGTCGAGACTCTGCATGCCTCATATTATACGGTGACGAAGAGCGAGATGAAGGAATATCACTTCATTAAAGGAGACCTTGAAGGCGTCGTCAATATCCCGCTGATGCTGAAGGGGCATAAGCTGTCGATATCACTGCGTGAGGACCGCGACCGACCAAACTTCATTCTCGTCAGCCTGCGCTCGTCATGTGGCTTCCACTGCCGTAAAATGGCAGAGGAATTCTTCAACGGCGGTGGTCATGAGGATGCGGCTGGAGGTAAACTCTACTGCTCGATAGAAGAGGCCGAGAAGACTGTTCTAAGGGCTATACTCGCTTACAAGAGCCAGTTGGAAGCTTGAAAAGATAATAAAAGATTCAAACTATTATAGATGAAACATTTAACGACACTACTCCTATTGCTCGCCATGGTGGCTGCTGCAATGACATCATGCAATGATGATGAAACTTATGCTGACCAGCTCGGACGTGAGAATAAAGCTATAAAAAGCTTTATCAGCACAAAGAACATCAAGGTCATCAGCGAATCAGAGTTCTATGCCAAGGATTCTGTCACCGATACTGCTGCCAATGAATATGTATTCTTCCATAATACAGGTATTTACATGCAGATTGTAAACAAAGGATGTGGACAGAAGATTAAGCGTGGCGAGACAGCAAGAGTTCTATGCCGATACACGGAGGTGAATATCCTCAATGGGCCTGACAGTATACAGTCGACGAATAATGTTCTTTATTATCAGGCAATTGTCGACAAGATGACTGTAACAAACACCAGTGGAACCTTCTCTGGCTATTTCGATACCAAGTCGAGTCTGATGTACCAGATCTACGGTTCTACAGGATCAGGTACCGCTGTGCCGTCGGGATGGTTAGTGCCGTTTGCATTCATCAATGTGGGACGTCCGGCCAATGCCACGGATCAGTTGGCAAAGGTCAGGCTTATAGTCCCGTCGACGCAAGGACAGTCGAACGCTACAACAGCCGTTTATCCATGCTATTACGAGATAACTTTCGAGCGTGGAAGATAAATTTAAAATTTTAAGAATATGACACTTATCAAATCCATATCGGGCATACGCGGAACAATCGGTGGACGGTCAGGCGATACGCTTAATCCGCTTGACATTGTGAAATTCGTTTCGGCTTACGCCACTTTCATCGGAAGAAAGAATCCAGAAAAGAAATTGCAGATTGTCGTCGGTCGCGATGCACGCATCTCCGGACCGATGGTTAAGAATGTAGTGTGCGGAACATTGATGGGTATGGGAGCTGACGTTATAAACATCGGTCTCGCCACAACACCAACAACAGAACTTGCCGTCAGAATGAGCCATTCCGATGGTGGAATAATAATAACCGCAAGCCACAATCCGCGCCATTGGAACGCTCTTAAACTACTCAATAACGAAGGCGAATTCCTTACAAAGGATGACGGCAACGAAGTGCTTGAGATTGCTGATAAAGAGGACTTTACATTTGCTGATGTCGACACTCTTGGCTCGTATACTGAGGACAATACTTACGACCAGAAACACGTTGAGGCCGTTACAGCCCTCGGCCTCGTCGATCTCACTGCTATCCGCAATGCACACTTCAAGGTTATCGTCGACTCAATCAACTCTGTCGGTGGAATAATTCTTCCGAAACTGCTTGACGCTCTGCATGTTGACTACAAGTTCCTCAACGGAACTGCCGATGGCAACTTCCAGCATAATCCAGAACCTCTCGAGAAGAATCTCGGAGGAATAATGGGTGAGATGGCAAAAGGCGGATATGACCTTGGCATCGTCGTTGACCCTGATGTCGACCGCTTGGCCTTCATACAGGAGGATGGCAAAATGTATGGTGAGGAGTACACGCTTGTAACAGTAGCCGACTATATTCTTGACCACGTTAAGGGCACCACAGTATCGAATCTCAGTTCCACCCGCGCTCTCCGCGATGTCACCGAGAAACATGGATGCAAATACTATGCAGCAGCCGTCGGTGAGGTTAATGTTACCACGAAGATGAAGGAAGTCGGTGCTGTAATCGGTGGTGAGGGCAACGGCGGAGTCATCTATCCGGCACTTCACTACGGACGTGATGCTCTCGTGGGAATAGCTCTCTTCCTCTCGTCCTTAGCACAGAAAGGGGTTAAAGCATCAGAGCTCAGAAAGACGTTCCCACAGTATTTCATCGCCAAGAACCGCATCGACCTTACTCCGTCAACGGATATCGACGCTATTCTTAATAATGTTAAGGCGAAGTACGGAAAAGAAAAGGATGTACATGTAACGGATATCGACGGTGTGAAACTCGACTTCCCCGACAAGTGGGTTCACCTCCGTAAGAGCAACACTGAGCCGATTATAAGAGTTTACAGTGAGGCCCACACCTTAGAGGAGGCCGACAAACTGGGCAAGGAGTTCATGGAGATTGTGCGTCAGCAACAGTAAATAGTTTTTTATCAACTAATTCATAACATAATAAAACATAATTCTAACTATGGCAACAGTTAAACCATTCAGAGGACTTCGTCCGCCTAAGGACCTTGTTGAGAAAGTAGAATCGCGTCCGTATGACGTTCTCGATTCTGAGGAGGCCCGTCAGGAGGCTGGTGACAACGAGATGAGTCTTTATCATATCATCAAACCGGAAATTAACTTCGAACCGGGCACCAGCGAGTACGATCCACGCGTTTATGAGGAGGCTACACGACAGTTCAAGAAATTCCAGGACAACGGATGGCTTGTCCAGGACAAGGATGAGCACTACTACATCTATGCTCAGACCATGAACGGCAAGACCCAGTATGGAATCGTCCTTGGAGCTTATGTTCCCGACTACCGCAATGGGGTCATCAAGCGTCATGAGCTCACCCGTCGCGACAAGGAAGACGACAGAATGAAGCATGTCTTTGCCACCAACGCTAACATGGAGCCGGTATTCTTCGCCTATCCCGACAACAGTGTTCTCAACGACCTGCTCAACAGATACGCCAAGGAAGAGCCCGTCTACGACTTCATAGCTCCTATCGACGGCTTCCGCCATCAATTCTGGATTGTCAGCGACAAGAACGATATCGATACTATTACACGTGAGTTCAGCAAAATGCCAAGCCTTTATATCGCCGACGGCCATCACCGCTCAGCAGCTGCATATCGTGTCGGTGAGGAGAAAGCCAAAGAGGCTAAGGCTAAGGGCACATACACCGGTAAAGAAGAGTTCAACTACTTCATGGCTGTATGCTTCCAGGAGTCACAGCTCACTATTCTCGACTACAACCGTGTAGTTAAGGATCTTAACGGAATGACATCAGAGGAATTCCTCAAAAAACTCGGCGACGACTTCGTTGTCGAAAAGAAGGGTGCCGACGAATACCGTCCAAAAGAGCTCCATGAGTTCTCTCTCTATCTTGACGGCGAATGGTACAGTCTGAAAGCTAAGGAGGGCACTTACGACAACAACGACCCAATCGGTGTGCTCGATGTCGACATCTCAAGCCGTCTGATCCTCGACAAGCTTATGGGAATCAAGGATTTACGTTCCGACAAGCGTATCGACTTCGTTGGTGGACTCCGTGGACTGAAGGAGCTCAAACGCCGCGTCGACAATGGTGAGATGCGCTGGGCTCTGGCTCTCTATCCTGTCACCATGAAGCAGATTATGAACATCGCCGACAGCGGAAAGATTATGCCGCCAAAGGCTACATGGTTTGAACCGAAACTCCGTTCTGGTCTTATTGTCCACAAACTCGATTGATGGAAGATACCTACAGAACTATAGACAATAACATTGGCGAGGGCTACTACACCGAGAAACGTAGTAAGTTCCTCGCCTTTGCGCATCACATAGAATCAGCCGATGAGGCCATGGAAATCGTAAAGCAATATCGGAAGAAGTATTATGATGCGCGCCACTGCTGTTATGCATATATGGTTGGTCCTGAAAGGAATGAGTTTCGTGCCAACGATGACGGCGAACCGTCGTCAACAGCAGGAAAGCCAATCCTTGGACAAATTAACAGCAATGAACTCACCGACATACTCATCGTCGTCATACGCTATTACGGCGGGGTGAATTTAGGTACCGGCGGACTCATCGTCGCTTACCGCACAGCCGCTGCTGACGCCATCAGCCACTGTAAGATTGAGGACCGTATTGTCGAGGAGAAAATAGAATACAAGTTCACTTATCCCATGATGAACTCTGTTATGCATGTCATTAAATCTATGCCGGCAAAAATCGTAGCGCAGCACTTCGACAACAATTGCTCCATTACCATCTCCATTAGGAAGAGTATGGCCGAAGAGATGCGCTCGCGACTAAGCAAAATATACTAATCAACTTGCTTGTATTGAACATTCTCGGGCAGGGTGGACCACAAAGCAATAATAATCATACGAAATTCTATTATGATGAAGTTACTGATATCTATCTGTCTCATAGTCTTAACATCGCTTTGCGCCTTTGCTCAGCGCAATGAGGTTTTAGCCCCGAACATCCGGTCCCTTACCGTTGTTGCCGATCAAAATTGGCAGTCGATGCCGGTTGTGCAGCTTGGTGGAAGTATCGAAATTGGTTTCGACGATATGACCCACACCTACCACCGTTATGCATATAAGATACAACCTTGCAATGCCGACTGGACCGTCAACGACCAACTCTTTGAGAGCGATTATATTCGCGATTTCTCGTCCGACAACATCATTGAGGATGTCAAGGAGTCACTCCTTACGACAAAAGAATACACACATTACAAGTTCAATATCAGCGGCATACTGCTTTCGGGCAACTATCTCGTGACTGTTTACGACAACAACGACAATGACGACCCCATAATAAAAGCTTATTTCATGGTTGCCGAGCCAAAAGAAAAATCGATGGGAGTAAGCCTTAGTGCTACAACCAACACCGACGCTTCGATAAATCAAACTGACCAGCAGATTAGCATGGAAGTGAGTTTCGATAACTATAACGTCAGCCAACCCGAATCGCAAATAAAAACCGTTGTCCTGCAAAACGGACAATGGCATGATGCGCGAGTCAATCTGAAACCACAATATATAATGGCCGGAAAACTCAGATGGGAACACAACCGCGGACTAATCTTTCCGGCCGGAAACGAATATCATAAATTCGAAATACTTCAGACCGACGCTGCATCGATGGGGGTCGATCGTATATCGTGGGACTCCGTCGAATATCATGCCTACCCATTCATCAACACCCCAAGGCCATATTATGTATATGACGAGGATGCCGACGGCGCATTCTTACTCCGCAATTCCGATAACTATAATGCCGAAAACGAAAGCGATTATATGCTCGTCCACTTTCAGCTCCAGTGCCCCGAAGTAAAAGGAGCCGACGTCTACGTCAACGGATGGTTCACCAACGACCGTTTTCTGCCGGAATACAAAATGAACTACAACCCGAACTCTCAACGTTACGAGGCCGTTATTCCGCTGAAATTCGGTTATTACAACTATCAGTATTTAATGACATCGGCCGACGGACAAATATCGCGACTCCCCTATGAGGGCAACTTCTATCAGACGGAAAACCGTTATCAAGCCTTTGTCTACTACCGCCCCCTTGGCGGACGATATGATCGATTAGTGGGCTATAATGAACTGAAGTTTGCCAATAGGTGAAAAAAATATGGATAATAGTGGGCTATAATGAACTGAAGTATGCCAATAGATGAAAAATATGGATAATAGCGGGCTATAATGAACTGAAGTTTGCCAATAGATGACAAAAATATGGATAACAGCGGGCTATAATGAACTGAAGTTTGCCAATAGATGAAAAAATAATGGATAATTTTTCTTAGTTTCCAAAATATTCATTACCTTTGCATCCGCAAACAAAGCAAGGAAGGTTGGCAGAGTGACCGAATGCGCTAGACTCGAAATCTGGTATACCCATTACGTGGTATCGGGGGTTTGAATCCCTCACCTTCCGCCAAAGGCTAAAAAGGAAGTCCGATTGGGCTTCCTTTTTTCGGTTTGACTGGCATGTATATCGGCTAACGGGTGTAAGTCCCTAACAGACCCCAGTAGTGGGAACTGTCCAGCCAGAGAGACAAGGGTGTTCATCGCGAGATGGAATCTGAAAGAAGTCAGCGGCAAACATCTGCCCCGACGTACAGAAACCTAATACCAAGGCTTACTTGCGAGGGTGAGGCGGCAAAGAGCGTCAAAGCCCTATAACTACTCGGAATCGCAAGGAGTAAATTAGGCGGGGATAAGGTGGAAAGTCGGTATACTTAACCAGTGAGGTCTCACGGACGCATGGGTGAAGATGAGTTATTCGATGCACCATGACGGAGTAAAGCTTGCCGTGAGAAGTCAGCAGAGGTCATAGTACCCAAGGCACGTGTGCCTATAGGGAAGGACTGAATCGTGCAGTGCAATAGTAAATGAATGTTACCTTGTGAGACACCTCGTCAGATGTCCGAAAGGAACTCTCTATCCAAGACGATAGGACGGAATCCGACAATAGGATAGAAGTGACGCTACTCATAGGGATAGCTGAAAACAACTTGCCACACATCGCAAGATGAGAAAGCACGAAACCGCCGTATGCGGAACCGCACGTACTGTGGTGTGGGAGGTCGGTAAATGTGAAAATAGGAGGTAAATGCCTTTTATGATTAGCATTTACCTCCTACCCGATTTATGGCCTTCCTATCTTTTCTTTTCGCTCTGTGAAGAATATTTCCACTCACTATGATTTCACGGAAAATATCCAGTGGACCGCAGATTCTGTCTCGTTCGTAATCGGAAATTTGTTTTAACCCAACTTTGACATCGTATTTTGCTTAGTTGTTCTGTATCAGCAATTTAGTGTTTTTAAAAAGTCCTACTGTGTTCTACAGATTTTTATTTTTTTAAATGGCACTTTACTGATTTTCAACAA